>Ga0209589_1005363_pt1 | contig 21761 bp, 19 predicted proteins | sample CowpeawhiteBW_FD_187525 | JGI IMG/M metagenome (GOLD analysis project Ga0209589, IMG submission 187525) | Root nodule microbial communities of legume samples collected from California USA - Cow pea white BW (SPAdes) (version 2) | ecosystem: Host-associated > Plants > Roots > Nodule | place: USA... | reverse complement strand
CATTGGGGTTGGATGTAATGAACCTATACTCTTTGTAATTTTCCTATGCAATGTAATCTCTTTCGTTGTTCATATGTTTTATCTCAATTATAAATGTGCTTGATGGAAATCTTTGCTATTTGGTTGCATCTAATTATTGGAAAATGAATTGGAACTTAACCTTGGATGGAACAACCATGAGATTGGGTTCTAGGAATAGACGTAATCTCTTGGTCATTCTATACATCAAATCTTAATGCAAGTCATGTGTTAAAATAGTTAAGAAATTAATATTCTAACATATTTGACTTAGAGCTTACTTCTAAGGAATTAGGGGCTAGTAAGCTTATGATGAGGATGTTTGAGAAAGATGGAGAAATTGTGTAGGAAATATTGCGTTTGTATGGTTCATGAAATCCAAACTTGATGAAGTAGTTCCTAAATTATTTTATAACTTTAGTGTTTATTAATTTTGCATGTTGTTCTTAAATTAAACCAATCGTTTATGTTGGCATTATTGCTAAAATTAGTAAATAATCACTCTTAGACAAACAAACACAAATCCCTTGGGAAAACGATACTTGGACTTCCATTTTTACTACTTGTAACGAATTGGTACACTTGCCAAAGAGTTAACACTGTAGATCAAACCCTAGCAGAGGTTTGCGGTTACTCTAAGAGGGGTAGTAAGTATGTTTCTGCAAAGTGGGTGGAAATGAAAGCGTTAGGGCAGATTAGGTCTTTGGCTCCTTATGGGCCAGCCCTAGGCCCAACTGAGTTGGGGCAGCCCCTTGAATTTAAAGTATAATACTAATAAGGAAAAAAAAATGTGGGCCTTACACCTTGCAGTTTTCTTTATCTTTATGATAGAAGATAATTTGGGAAAAAATATATCTTAAGATATTTTATTTGATATTTTTAAATAATTATCTTATTTAATTATATCATAAAATATTAAAAGATAATAACTACCAAATTTTTTTAAATATGACAAGATCTTCTTGAATCTTTTTAGATCCACAACAAACAAATATATCTTGAAGATATTGGATTATTTAGAAGATAATTTAAGGAGATAGCAAAGGGTTGATTTGGAAAATTAATACAAATATTAGTTTGTGATAAATTATCATATATCTTTAAGTAATTAAATTATTTAATTATATTAGATATTAATATTATCAACCAACTATATTTGTCAAAAAGTATATCTCTCCAAATATTTTTAAATATTTATCTTTATCTTTATTTTAAAAGATATTTGAGAGATTTTAGCAATGGAAAAGCCTAGTCCAAGTCCTATATAAAGAGACCAAGGGAGAAGCAGAAAAGACAAGCTCAGGACTTCGGAGTTTTGGAACCCTTAGGGGTGGCTAATTTCGTTTCCTTTTTTCTCTCTATTCTTCTATTTTTATTTTACTTTTGCATTTTATGGATTACTAAACTTCTTGGGTTGATTCCATTGTAATTTCATTATGGATTCTGAGGTTCGAATGAAATAATTTTTTTGTTCTTTTTATTACTGTTGAGGTTTTCATTCATCTATGTCTTTTATCTTTGAATCACATAAAAAGTACTGATTTTAAATCTATATGCATGTTAATCACATGAGTCCAAGGGTTTTTAAATTCAATTGAGACTTTAATTTGATTTTATTTAGAAACTTTCATGTGATTAAATGAGTTTTTACCAATAATTGAGACTTTACTTTGATTAAAGGTATTTACTCTAACGAAAATTAATTGAGACTTTACTTTGATTAATTAAGCTTTTTATTTGGTGAGCAGATAAAAGAATAGACATGATTAGGCATAGTAAAATTTGATTGAGACGGTACTTTGATTGAATTTACTGTGGATAATCTAAAAGTTCTCACTTTTAATTGAGACTGTACTTTGGTTAAAAGTGAGAACGCTAACAAATTAATTGAGACTTTACATTGATTAATTTGCAAATCTATAACAATAATTAATTGAGCAATAATATTTTGATAACCAATGATGAATCTATTTTGAAAAAGCAATGGAATCAATCTATTTTCTTTACTATTGGTTTTATCTCTTTTTATCTTTTCTATTTCTTTTTGTTTATCTTAATCCTCCTATATTTTTATTATTTTATTTGACTAACTCTATTTTATAGATTTTATAAGAAATAATTTGTTAAAAATCAATTCTGTGTTCGTTGGGAAACGACTTTGGGTAAGCTAACCATAAACAATGATATATAGAAGAATTTCGTAAATAAAACATGACAAATAATACTCAACATCTCATTCTAGTAACACTTAAGCATTAAGATCACAATCAAACTTTATTTTGAACACATAACCCCCAACATCAAAACAACCATATCAAACCAACAGACTATCGCATTCATCTAAAATCCTTAAACATAGTAAGCATAATCAAGCTTTTGTTTTCTACGGCCTTTTACCCTACAACAACATCTAGTTTCCTAGAAATATATGGTTCGATGTGTCCCACTATCGCAGCCAAACTGTCTCCCTTATTCCTCAAGGAATTATGACTAAAAAGGTTGATGCATTGCACACCGGGCACTATACTCGCAATGAGCCAAAATAAGCTTAAACATCTTTCCCCTCCCCACTGCTTCACACAGGCGAGAGAGTACAACACTCGAACCAATCCTCTACCACTACTTCATACAGGCGAAAAAGACCCATTTCCACTGCTTCACACAGGAAAAAGAGTCATAATTGGGTCTCTAGGTATGGAAAACCTCACACAACATTTAATTCCATCAAGAGTTCTCAAACAAGGCAAAACACTCCTAACATGCAACATAGGAGAGTTACTGATTGCTAACAAAATACACACCACCACATCATGCTTGAAAAATAAAGTTTCATAACAAAACCAAATTCATATATCACATATGTATTTAATAAACACAAAGTATTTAATTAAAGGCATGTAAAAGAAAAAAAAATAAATTATGAATCCACGCCAAAGTTATCTGAGAAGGATTGTATACTATTGTGCTTTTATACACTTATTGCACTCGAAAAACTCACAGAAGAAAAGAATAATAAGTTTTTGAATGGGTGGGCCACCTTCACGCACCTTTTCTAAAGATATTTTATAGGATAATATTAAGGATAATGATATTCCAACAAAATTTTTTGACAAGTATTTGACAAAGGTGACGTGGCAGCGGTTTTTTTAATTTTTAATTAAAAATGAATTAGTTCACACGTGCAGCAGAAAGAGAAACAAAGCTGAAGTTAAATGTCCGTTAAAGAGAGAAACTGAAGAGAGAAAAAGGGGAAAGTGAGGCCGGTCCGTTGCGAAGTGAGAAAGTGAAGAGAGAGAAGGGGGAAAGTCAGGCCGGCGAAGTGAGAAAGTGAAGAGAGAAAAGGGGGAAAGTGAGGCCGGGGTGGGTTTCGAAGTGAGAAAGTGAAGAGAGAAAAGGGGGAAAGTGAGGCCGGGGTGGTTTCGAAGTGAGAAAGTGAAGAGAGAAAAGGGGGAAAGTGAGATTCCGGCTACCATTTCGCCGGGGGGGGGGGGGTGGAGGCTCGTTATCAGGGAATGCGAGAGTGAGAGGAGTTAAGCATTACAGATTAGTGGTGGATAAGTGCATTCATTGACGTCGTTTGGGTGGGCTACGGGAGACAGGTCGTAGAAGAATTCGTCGACAACAAGGAATTCATCAGCCCAAGCGTACAATCGACCCTTTGGCGAAGCCCATTTAATTTATTTAAGCCAAAGGTAACGTATTTCATTCGTATTACGCAAAGGATGTGTATAGTTGGCTGTGGATGTGGTTGTTGGTGATTTTTGTTCTTTTGAGAGATATGATTGGTGAATGATCATTTTATGTCTGTGTTTGGTTTTCCGGTTTGTGTATAGGGTGTTGACGTTGGGTAAATTTATTGTTGCCTTTACATTTCATATTTTGTGATGCATGTGGTCTGTATGATGTGTATGGCGTTGTAGGATTAGAACATGGATCGCAATCATGATGGACATGTTTATTTGTGGGAGGAGAAGAAGGTTTGTTAATCTGGAGTCATGTTCTTATAGTTGTGCAATTATAATGAATGACATTTACTTGTTTGTTATGTTATGTTATCCAGATTTTATTTGGTCATTTCTGCAAAACGAAGGTTATCGGTGCTATAAACAATAGACTAAGTGTGCAACAGAAGAACTATATTGAAGGCACTCCATTTTGGTGGTTTCCCATGTTAACCAATTCGGTGAAGATTAGTAGGAAACTTTTGAGTCTGTTATGTTACAACTGGGTTGAGAGAAGGGGCAGTTTTCGTATTGGTGGCCAAGTCGTAGAATTTAATCTATTAGATGTTTGTTTAGGGTTAGGTTTGAGGGTTTTGGGTGAAAGAATTGATTTAAATGAGACCATTTAGGATAGTGACACTTTGAATATTTTTGGGGGTGAAACAGTTACTGTTAAGTTGATATATGACTATCTTTTGAAATATGATGATGATGTTGGTGGTGTAGAAGTGTTTTGCAGGATTTACATTTCGTTAGGGATATCAGAATTCTTATTGCCCAATAAAAAGGGTAGTGTTTTCCCAATAATTTTTAAGATAGTTGATGATATTTGCAACATCGGCAAATATAATTGGGGTACATTAGTGTATGAGTACTTGGTTAGTAGCTTATGCATTGCTTCATTGGGATTGAAGAACGAGTCAAGTGCAAAGCATTTTGATGTTGTGGGCTGTGTTTATTTGCTTCAGGTAAGTACATTATTGTTTTTTTTTGTGTGTTGAAATACTGATATAGATTGTGCTGAAGATGCCGTTGTAATTTATTTTATTTGTTGCAGTTATGGTCATTTGATCATTTACTTGTGTGCAACACAAAGTTGACATGTCAGATGAACAAGTTCCCTCGACTATTGCATTGGATAAATGTCAGAGTTGGTGACAAAGTCATAACGAGAACATTTGATAAAAATATGGTGAGGTCAAGCTTAAAAATATGTTGTTTGTTTTAGTTTGATGTTACATAGAGGGAATTTGTTTATAATTATCTGTTTTTTTTGTACAGTGTGTTGTTGATGTGTCCGTGTCAGATGAAGAACTTCATCATGATGTTGTTAAAGAAGCATTTAAACAATTTGGCACAGCCTATAGAAATGAAGAAAAAATGGACAACGAAGAGGTTCTTCATCTTCTCGAGTATGAAGAAGGTGAGATAGCTGGTATGGAACATTCAATTTCTGAATTAGAAAAAATGGTTGCAAAATGTACGGGTGAGGTTGGAAATGAGGACCCCCCAAATGATGGTTGTGCTGAAGATGTGTTTGATGATGACATTGATGGAGATGACGAAATGTTTTAAGACCCTTCTGCTACGCCGCATCAGGATGAAGATGTTGTTGTAAACGATGACGGTGGTCAACATAGCAACATGTATGACCGTATGAAGGCCCAACCACGAAGGCGGTTCAAGAGTGTTGCGACAAGAACACCTTTTTCTGTTTGTGGGAATAAGAAGAATGTGAAATTGAAATGACCAACATTGGGATGATGCAGTGATGAATTTACGTTCTATGTTGATGTTATTAATGCAATAGGAAGTGTGATGTGTATTTTCTTTATTTATTAAGTTTGAACAATCCGTAACGCATGTTATTTTATTTATGGCAGATATTATTTTACATTCTTATGTTCAGTTTGTTGCCTTTTTGTTGAGGTAGATCATTAATGCATGATCTGGATAGAGCAGAAGTTCGTAGTAAAAGAAATCAAACCACCCACTTAATATTATGTTTGGACATTTGTTAAAAGAAAAAGGATATGGGGACATAACTGAAGTAGTCAATTGTCATTTGTGTGAATGTTAAGCAGTGCATGAATAATGGATAAAGGAATTTGTAAGTTACTTATTTCATTAAGTTTATTCTACATTGAACGAACTAAACTTTGCATGTAACTCCCCACTTAGTTATGCATGACTCCCCACTTATTTTTCGATTTTTGTTTTGGGGGTTGTGTTGTTTGACAATGCACCCAGTGTTTTTCCTGGAGATTGGGTTATGGTGAAGAATTTGTAAGTCATTGAATTAAGGATAATGATTAAAGATCAATGATCTATACATAAATTCCAAATTCCATATATAAACGACTTTCAGTGAAGTCTGCACTGACTATACAAAAACGTTATTGTTACTCCCCACATAGGTATTCTTTACTCCCGACTTATGTTTTTGGATTGTTTTATTTGGTTTCTGTCATGTTCATGAAATCAGCCATTTTAGTTAATGGACCATGGCTGGTTGAGGAGAATTTGTTAAGCGGTGAATGAAAGAGCAACGATGCAATAACGGTATACGTACGAACTTTACTCAAGTCTGGACTGTGCAGTCATAACATTGTGCGTAACTCCCCACTAAGTTATTTGTTACTCCCCACTTATTTGTGATATCCCATATTTCGTTTTTGTGTTGTTTGACAAACTTCATGGACGCTGCGTGCATGCATAAGACTTTGGATAGGCTTTAATGAACGAAAAATTATGGAAATTGAGTATATAAATGACCTTCACTTCAGTCAGCGTTGTACAGACGAAAAAATACATGTAACTCCCCACATAGGTATTCCTTACTCCCCACTTATTTGTGATATGTGATATTTCGTTTTTGTGTTGTTTGAAAAACATCCCATTCCAGTTCATGGACACTGCGTGCAACACAAACACTTTGGATAGCCTTTAATGAACGAAAAATTATGGAAATTGAGTATATAAATGACCTTCACTTCAGTCAGCGTTGTACAGACGAAAAAATACGTGTAACTCCCCACATAGGTATTCCTTACTCCCCACTTATTTGTGATATCTGATATTTCGTTTTTCTGTTGTTTGAAAAACATCCCGTTCCAGTTCATGGACGTTGCGTTCATGCAGAAGACTTTGGATAGCCTTTAATGAACGAAAAATTATGGACATTGAGTATATAAATGACCTTCACTTCAGTCAGCGTTGTAGAGACGAAAAAATACATGTAACTCCCCACATATGTATTCTTTACTTCCCACTTATTTGTGATATCAGATATTTCGTTTTTGTGTTGTTTGAAAAACATCTCATTCCAGTTCATGGACGCTGCGTGCATGTAGAAGACTTTACATAGCTCATTCCTAATTCATTCATTTAGACACGCATTTATTTACGTTATCCATTTCCAATTCAATTACATAGGTGGGAGTACCTGTTACAAAAGCGGGGAGTTAATCCCACCTATGTGGGGATTACAGTTGAACCTTATTATTACTGGTTCGACATGGAATAAAACTTATTTTAACTCTCCTTCTCACAGCATTGACCATCATGTTACCGAATCACGAAGTGAAGTTGACCAATTAAAATTGAATGAAAGGAATTGTGTGGCTTTTGTATGTACACACAACTGTATAAACAGGTCACGCCGATGTGGGGAGTAACGACACTGTATGTGGAGAGTTGGAGCAAAGTTTTTGGAATAAAGCTGCAAGACAACCAATAAAACTTTATTTAAAAGTGGTAAATACCTCATTCCTATTTCAATCGTTAAGAAAAAATTAATTTTCATGACCCAACTCTAATTCAATTAATTAAGTGGGAGTAGTAGCCTCACAGGATCGCAAGTATAAACCTGATAGAAAAGCGGGGAGTAATTCGCAACTAAGTGGGGAGTACACATGAACTTTGGCAATACTGCTTCAACACTGAATAAACACTATTCTTAAGTCGCCTTTTCCGACCATTGACCATCAAGTATCTCAATCACAAGGTGTAATGGACCAATTTAAATTGAATTAACGGAAGTATGCGGATTTAATATGTATACACAATTGTTTAAACACCTGACGCTGATGTGGGGAGTAAGGACGCTGTATGTGGAGAGTTGAAGCAAAGTTTTTTCAACAAAACTGCAGGACAAACCAGTAAACGTGAATAAAATGTGGTGAATACGTTATTTCTATTTCATTCGTTAAGAAAAAAATTAATTTTCATGACCCAACTTTAATTGAATTAATTAACTGGAGTAGTAGCCTGACAGGACCCTAAGTATAAACCTGATATAAAAGCGGGGAGTAACTCATAACTAAGTGGGGAGTACACATGAACTTTTCCAATACTGCTTCAACACTGAATAAACACTACTCTTAAGTCGCATTTTCCGACCATTGACCATCAAGTATCTCAATCACCAGGTGTAATGGACCAATTTAAATTGAATTAACGGAAGTATGCGGATTTAATATGTGCACACAACTGTATAAAGAGTTGACGCCGATGTTGGGAGTAAGGACGTTGTATGTGGGGAGTTGAAGTAAAGTTTTTTGAACAAAACTGCAGGACAAACAAGTAAACGTAAATAAAATGTAGTGAATACGTTATTCCTACTTTATTCCTTAAGAAATAAATTACTTTGCATGACCCAAACATTATCCATTTTCAATTCAATTAATTAAATATGATTGTACCCTCACAGAAACCCAAACATAAACCTGATAGAAAAGAGGGGAGTAACTCGCAACTAAGTGGGGAGTACACTTTAACTTTTGCAATACTGCTTCAACATTGAATAAAAACTATTCTTAAGTCGCCTTTTCCGACCATTGACCATCAAGTATCTCAATCACGAGGTGTAATGGACCAATTAAAATTGAATTAACGGAAGTATGTGGATTTAAAATGTACACACAACTGTATAAATAACTCACGCGGATGTGGGGAGTAAGAATGTTGTATGTGGGGAGTTGAAGCAAAGTTTTTTGAACAAAACTGCTGGACAAACCAGTAAACGTGAATAAAATGTGGTGAATACGTTATTTCTATTTCATTCGTTAAGAAAAAAAAAATTTCATGACCCAACTCTAATTGGGAGTGTAGCCTCAATGGACCCCAAGTTAAAAACTGTTACAAAAAAGGGGAGTTACTCACCCATATGTGGGGAGTACAGTTCGACTTTTTCAATAGTGCATCCACGTTGAATAAAAACTCTTCCTAAATCGCCTTAGTTGAGCAATGGCCATGATGTAACTCAATGACGAAGTCAATCACGAAGTCCAGTACACCAATTAACATTGCATTCGCTAAATTTTGTGCTTGTTCAACTACACAAACCGGTTAAAAACATTTGACGCAGGTATGGGGACTTATGCATACATATGTGGGGAGTAAAGGCAAACTATTTTAACAAAACTGGATAAAAAGCAAACACAATTAATAAAATGTGTAAACACATCATTTGTGTTTGATTTATCCCAACAAATATTCCTTTCTATTATCCATTCCAAATCAAGTAATTTGGTTGGATGTAGACTTACTAGAGGCAAAATTCAAACATGTAATGGTAAGTGGGGAGTTAAGTGCAACTACTTGGGGAGTGGAGTTCAACTTAATCAGTACTGCTTGCATCTTGTACACAATTTTATTTAAATCTCCTTATTGGAGCATTAACAATTATGCAAATTATTGACGAAGTTCAGACCTCCAATTAACACTGCTTTCAGTGAATTTTGTGCTTTTTAAACTTCACAATCATGCGTAAAACATGCCACGCAGATGTGGGGAGTTATGCATATATGTTTGGGGAGTTGGGGCAAAATTTTCTAACATATATGTTTGGGGAGTTTGGGCAAACTTTTCTAACTAAGCTGCAAAAGAAACCCAATACAATGAATTTAAAGTTAGTTAATACATCGATAATATTCAATTCAGTCAGACATATATTGTTTACAATTATCCAAATCGAAGCCAATTAATTTTTCGGTACTGTAGGCAAACAAGAACCAAAATAAAGACATCAAACCAATGCGGGGAGTTAGGACAAAATATATGGGGAGTAGAGTTAAAGATTATGATAACTGCATATGGATGGTCGAGACTTTCTATACATTTCCTTTTACGATCGATGATGATTCATTCAATAAGTGACATAGGCATTTCCCTCATCAAACCTGCATTCACTGGTTCGTTTGTTCATAGCCCACTTCCAAATAAATGAAAACATACATTAACTGGAGACTAAACCACTAATATGTGGGAACTAGTGGTGGGTTTTCGTATTTGCACTTCAATAAGTACTAAACATTTGAACCTGCTGTTGTAATCTGACATAGAATTGTCATCCACACATTCCACAGTCTACAATTATTGGTAACCATATAAATGGACTCACGTGGGTGGTTGTGGTCATCCCACAATATAAACTACATATTACTCAAAGTAAATAGTCACTTACACTATGCATTCAACTACAGAATATTCATTACGTGACACACACTCTGTACACTGGACCTGAATGTTTTAAAAATACTGTACAAATATAAATCAACAAAGTAGGAATGTGTTGTCATTAATTTTTCAAGTTAATATGTACAACATCTGAATGCCCTTCCCAAAAAATGTAACAAAAGTTCATAATAAATGTATACCACCCGTCCTTTTTAATCCACAACTATCTTTTATAAAAGCGCGTCGTAGTACTGTAGGACTTCTTGCCTATAGATATTGTCAACATCTAGAATCCAACTCCAAATGTATTGATGTCTGATCAGTTGAAGTTGTTCCTGCCCAAGAACTCACAAATATGTTAATGCAAATACGTCAATCTTTAACAAATATTATAATTAAAATTCATGAACTAACTACAACTTACATTCGTGTAATTAGGCATATTATTGTGATCAAATTTCTTCTGACCATCCCACAAGTCCATCATTTGAAGAACAATAATGCCACAATCATATCTAAACAACACCACAAATATATAAATAAACACACTTCATCACCAAACTCTAGTGCAACTAAAGAAAAAATGATAAACTCACAAGTTCGGTTGAATGGGAGTTATCTCGCAGTGAACTTCAAATTTTGGGAAGTCATCTTCCGAACACTTCATCAACATCCCAAAAAGTAATCCGAAATTATGAGCCTACAGTGTAAAAATAATAACGACCCATTAAGTTAACCAACTAGTAATATGTCACAACCTATACACAACCAATATCACAATATTCTAATCTTACAACTGCTTTGTCTATTCTTTTACGATTTTTGTTGGAGTGGCCTATCGAATCCAGCACATGCAACTTCTTCTCTTGACAATTTACGACGTAAAACCACCAATGATCGTCATGCACAATTGGAGCAAACAACTGCAACACAATATGACAACTATTAATTAACTTACAAACATTGACAAAAAAAATACAACATAATAAATAAAAAATCTCACAAAATCAGCAGCCAAAATGTCGTCTAACACAATTAGTCTTGCACGAACGTAGGCAACGTAGTCTCTCAATGTCCATTGTCGTCTCTTAACAATCATCCTCCGCGAGTCAGTCACGACATGGTTCTACATTAATAAAATACATCAACAGATTATAACTAATCTCAAACAACAAAACCAATTAAACAAACATTCTATTTACCGTATATAAAGGATTGAAATGTATTCTCTTCACATGACCATATCGATGTCGTTCAAAGTACATCATTGTGCTCCCAGCAAATAGAACAACCTACAAAATAGTATGTATAACTAATCGTGACGTATAATTGACCGATTGAAATGTTTTAAACAAGCTTCTTACCATATTGTCCACCTTCTTTGCAGGACCAAAACCCCAACACTCATTGGTACCCAAAATCTGCCCATTGATGTTGCAAACCACCCTGCAATAACAATTTCGTAATAAAATCTCAAACTTTTAATAAAAACCAAATAAGTACTTTAATACACTAAAATATTACTAATACCTGTTTGGTACACCAAAAAATGTTATACTGGTATACAACTTCATGTAATCAAATTTAAATTGAGTCATTTGTGGTTGTTGTGGAACATAGGGAACTATGGCTTGAAGCGATTCAACTTCACCAAAAATGTCTCCATGGGATGCACGGTTCATATCAAGGCCTTTTCCGACTTCATCAACAGTATTTCTTTCAACGACGTCTGCACCATCAGTAGCAAGTTCCTCATCATGCTCACGGTGTCCAACCTCCACCTCGACCTCATCACCTTCGTTGCCCTCCCCATGTTGCACACCCGTGTCAATTCCACCATGACATTGCAATGATATCTCTTTGCACATTAAAGTCATTTCGTCCTTCATCATCCGTAGTCGTGTTCTATGGGTTCTCAACCTTTGTAGCAGAACTTTTGTCGAAGCCAACTTGATATCCACATGCGATTTTTCAGACTTTGCTTCGTTACCAAGTTGCAATGCTTCACGAATCATATTATTTTGCTTATCTTCTTCTCTCAGCCTCCATTCCCCACATATCTAAAATCAAAACCCAAACAAACAAATTACTGTTACAGAAGAAAAAACATTGTTATGAACAACAAATTGTTGCACAGAAAAAATACTTTACTCTCCTGGAACAACTTCTCAATCCGTCTTGACTTGAAGTGAACATCCGGCCACGCCAATATTCTCGGAAAAATTAACTGCAATTCTGGGCCACACAATGAAAGTCTTTCTACAGCCCAAATCTACACAAAACAACATGTTGCATTATTACATTTTAAACATTCTACAAATCAAGAAAATTTATTAAATGAAGTTTAGTGTACCTGCAAAACTGGTGCTACATCACTTAAGCAAAGCTCTCTCTGCCCGAGTTGCATTATTACACAAAACAACATGTTGCATTATTACATTTTAAACATTCTACAAATCAAGAAAATTTATTAAATGAAGTTTAGTGTACCTGCAAAACTGGTGCTACACCACTTAAGCAAAGCTCTCTCTGCCCGAGTGCCAAGATCCTGCGACTTAAACTTTTAACTAAAAAACTATGAACTGCCTTACCCCAATTGTAATTCTATAGCCCATCTATATCATCTAAAACACTACAAGGTATATTACTAATAGTTTTTGAATTCCTAGGAAAGTAAAGCACAGCAAAACAAACAAATATGTACAAACGACAAACGACAAACGTTATCAACTTCATTAGAATCACTACCTACCAAACCCTGAATTATTTCAATAACAGTTTCAACGGTTACTATTTTGTCTTGCAGAAGTCCACCCACTATCTCACAAAGAGTTTTATCAAAATCTACATCTAACCCAACAACCGACAATCCTAAAGACATGCAAATGTCAGCACAAGTAAACGGGATTGATCGTTGCATGACATGAAATGATTCATGAGCAGGTAGCCAACGCTTCAATAACTCAAGCAAAAGAGGGTTACATATCTTTAATGGTTGTTGCATGTCCAAACACCATTTGAATGGTGTACCCTGAATCCTTTCGCGATGCCTATCCAAGATTAACCCATTCATTTGGCCAATCCACTTTGTGTTACAAAAAGTACGCAATCGAGCCTAACATTCAAAAAATTAATACTTCATTTCGATTTATACAACACATTCATGTCAACCCAATCTACAAATTACAACATAAAAATACCTTCTCATTCAATCCACATTCACGAGCCATAACTTTATGATGACCAACTACTCCGGCCACTACGTTTTCATGGACAACAGGATCTTTGACTAACCCTCAAACAACCTGAACAGAATATGATATTCAAAGGTTACATATAATATTTTTCTCCTTTTTTTTCATAATGACCAACAATTATGCTTATTTAATGGAAAAGTTTTGAGTATAATCACACAGGCGCACAAATGAGATCTCTAAAGTAACCAAATCAACATTATGGGGATGTAGGCACAAAGCAAAATATATTTCTTACACAACACGGAATACATGACATCGTTGAACAACCTCACATTCATAACCTGTCAGTAACGAAACCCTAGAAATCAAATACAAATGACATAACTGCCAAAAATTTTACAATACAGACAACAACAAACGAGGACACAGATACGGACTTACAAAACATGGGGTTTCTTCAAAATTTTCAAGTACCCACACCTCTATAACAGACAACACCGAACGGGAAAAATGGGTTCTCAAAAATTCACTAACATTCACCATAACACCACCAAATCACTTTTCCCCAACAACGTCAAAAACAAACATGTAGAAAACCAACTTGTTTGCAAAACAAAAAAAAGAAACTTTACGAAAACGAGAAAAACTTCATCATCAACCAACACATTACGCAAATGTGAAATGGGACCAAAAGAAACTTACAATGCAACGGACACGACCACCAAACGGTTGCCGCCGACCAAGCAACGTCGATTCAGACTTCGCAAAACACTACCCACTCCAAAACCTTTGTCTTCTAGATGATAGGGATAGTCTTCGGTTTCACTGACAACGAGCCTCCACCCCCACCGGTGAAATGGTTGCCGGAATCTCTCTGTCACTGAACCACAAACTCTGGCCGCCTCACTTTCCCCCTTCTCTCTCTTCACTTTCTCATTGCGCAACGGACTGGCCTCACTTCCCCCCTTTTTTCTCTTCACTTTCTCTCTCTAAAGGACATTTAATTTCATTTTGGTTTCTCTCTCAGCTGCACGTGCGAACAAACATTTTCCGTTATTAAAAATTAAAAAAACCACTGCCACGTCACCTTTGTCAAATACTTGTCAAAAAATTTTGTTGGAATATCATTATCCTAATATTAATGCAACCATTGTATGGTAATATACTTTTGTGAAAAGAAGAAAGAGTTTCCCAAGTCCTTAAGTTGTTTGTTCAAAACAAGAAAAGAAAAAGAAAGGTGGCTACACCAAAAAATAGCTAACACATGAAAGTGTCCCATCAATCCTTGACCTCATTAAATTATAAGGTAATTGTTAAAACATGTACTGCACCCACATTTACGTGAAAGAGATAAGGAACAAAAAAAAAGAAAAAGAAAAGCCATGTGGTATGAAAATGAAGAAAGGGTCTGCACCATGAATAAAATAAGGAAAGAGAAATTACATTATGTATGGTTAAGAAAGAGAAAGAAATAAACTTTAAATACCCCGTGGGTCCCATCAATGTGTTACACTAAAACAAAAAGGTATTGGCTTTTTAAAATAATCAATAACAAACCTACACTCAAGGCTTAAAGAAGAAAAGAATGAACCACTTAATGCAAGATTGAGAGAAAGAAAATAATTATACATGTGGGGCCCATTATCATGTGAAGTAAAACAATTAAAAAGCAAAAACTAACCCTACACCAACCAAGACTACAACAACGTAATATTGAGAAGGTTCCTCACCCTAGCCCAAGAAAATGTGTGGCTAATGAAAACAAGAAAATGTGTGGATAACGAAAACAAAGAAAAAGCATACACCAATCCTCCAACCAATGTTTGACACCTCTCACACATGCATTAAAACTCACGGAAACTACCTATGCATGTTATGGTTTTCCAAAGAATAAAACTAACTAAAACCCTAGCACCACCAAACAACACCATCAAACCCCACCAACGAACCACTCCAACCCATGACATAAAGAACCAAAGAAAATAAGAAAGGAAAGATAAGAATGGCTGCACCAAAACTTTGTGATTTAACAATCTACAATTCAAACATGCACGTGAACTAACGAAAAGCTATTTTAAAGAACCAAGTAGCACAAGAAAAGAGACCAAAGGAATAGTGTAAAGCTGCACTCAAAAACCAAGAGAAGAAAATAGAATTTTTTTCACGTGAACCCATAGCTTCCACCCACCAATTAATCTTGTGATAGTGACTTTTAAATAGCACCAAACTATATGATACCTTTACATGGTTAAGAAAACAAAAGCATGTGGGCCCCAAGGCTAAAACTTACTACACACTAATGACTTCATGTCATTTAACAAAAGCCAAAACATGTGGTCTGCAAGAAAAAGAAAGAGAAACAAAAAAAACATAGCTACACTATAGATGTGCACAAATATAAAGAGAAAAAAAAACTAAAAGAAGAAAGAAAAGAAATAGAAAATATGTAAGATCCGAGAAAATTAAATAGTTAATTAAAATAATTATTTAATAAATGCGGGTAATAGAAGCCTTTAAGGCATTTAATGTGGAGTGCTATGATGTGAAAAAGTATTAGCTCAAATGGTTGAGAGTACTTAATTGTGTGAGAGGACTTGGGTTCAAGTTCTATGTATGCCAACTTTGTGTTATTTTAATCTGTGCATTATTTTGATGATATATTGAATGCTATACATGATAATATAATCCTAAAATTTTAGGAATTATCATGATTGTGAATTCGTTGAATTGGTTGTGCACTTGACTTGCTAATTGATGGGTTGTGGGTTCAAACCTTGCTAGGAACAAATTTACTCTCTTTTTTGCCAAATTTTCTTTTTGCATGATTAGGAAGGGGTTTAGAAACCTAGCAGCCAAGAGGGGCAGATTAGGGGTCTGAAAACGTGTTGCTAATACTCAACCAAAGACCATTATATCAATTTGGAATTAATTTTTGTTCAGGAGGAGTAAAAAGTGATTAAGAGTGTATTAACACAGAGAGAGAACCAAATTTTGGGTTCTGTCACGTGTTGCCTAGCAGTGGGATTGAAATCCGCCAGGCGAAGCCTTAGTTATGATGTTGTTTTTGGTTGTTTTGGTGAATTGTGATAGACTGATATTCCAGTTCGTCGTCGTTTTAATTGTTGATTGATTTATGTTGTGTTATTGCTAGTATGGGGTGTCTGTAAAGTATAATTTCAATAAGGGCATGAAGGATTCATAATGGGATCAAAAGAGTATTACAAATCAGGGGTTAGAATGATTTAAACGAGAATGGAAGGTATCAGATCAGTATGGAACGATACATTTGAGTGAGGGTTAATAAATCATGAATGAATTAATTGGATTGGTTGAGACTGGAAATTGGATCGAAGTCTGGACAATTTTAAGGTTTGGGTAAGTGTCGAAACATGAGTTATATGGCCAGGATCTGATACGCCGCCTAGCGACAGCCTTGCTGGCCGCCAGGCAATCACGGTGGGCACACTAGGGTGGGACAGTAATGCAGTAGGCTTCAAAGGGGAGAAAGCTTTGGAGAATTGGGAGAAGTTATGAATTAAATGGAAGTACATGAGAGGATTAATGCATAGGTGTATTGTGAGGAATAGATTTTTAAGAATGATGTTGGTAAAAGGGGTACTAAAGTATAACTGGAATTGAAGTAGGAGTGGTACCATAAAATAGAGAATGCGTTATTATTATTCCAAGTATAGGTATTGGAAACGATGTAATATGCAGGAGTACTTTGGAGAAGTGTGATATTGAAGCAATAGTGGCTAAGTCATGAGTCATAGTGTGTATAGACTTAAGCGGAAACATAAATTGACTAGAGGTAGTGGTACTATTGCATGTAAATAACCAGTTAATGTCGTGTAGGTGCTGGATTGGGTGATAATGGTGTTAAGTAAAACAAATCTGTGGAGAATGTGATATTATGTTTGTTAAATGTCAAGTCATGACTAGAGTGAATTAAAAAGTGGATCATAGGTACTGGACCATGTGTGGTGTGACAATATTTCAGCAATTCGAGGTTGAAGAATAAGAGAACATGATTATCTTGGTATCATTTTAGTGGTATAAGTCCATATGCTCTGACATGGGAAGGAAAATCAAACAATGAGTATGTCACTAATGTAGCGCCTGGCGGCACGGGTATGTGCGCCAGGCGAAAGGGTCAGTGTCAGAAGTCCTAACACCGCGGGGCGCGTGGCGGCAGGGTACAGCCTGCCAGGCGATAGACCCTCTAACAGTGGGTCTGGAACTGACTGGCGCCTGGCGGCAAGGAGTGAACCGCTAGGCGGTCTGGACTATTTTCGCCTGGTGGCGATTGGGGCTGCGCCAGACGATAATCCTGCAGACTATGACTTGTGTGTGTGTTGTGTTAAGCAATGATGTTATACTTGGATCAAGAGATGTTGTGCCATGAGCGGGTAGGTTCATGGATGGTGGTTAACATGTGATGATATGAGCAGGGAGGTTCATATCATGTTACTCTTGCGCGGGGATACGAGCGAGGTAGGTTCGTATGTTCCGTGCTCACGCTTGAGAGATGCTGCATGTAGGGAGGTATGTGGCTGGTGGATCACATGTGTTGGACTACGAGCAGGGAGGTTCGTAGGGCAGGACTACAAGCGGGAAGGTTCGTAGAGGCAGGACCACGAGCGGGCAGGGATTTTTATTATGTTTTCATTTATGATTTGGACTTTGGAAATTGTAAAGCTTTAATACTACGATTTTAATAATTTTGGCGCGATGTTTAAATATTTTAGTATTTTCTCGCGTTTTGGGACTAATCAAATCTTGACGTTTTAATTTCTGTTCTTAATTATTTATTTAATTAGGTAATATTCCTTGGGGATGTTACAAAATAAACTAATGCAATCAAGCACCCACATTCCATACTAATTTCATGTTACAATTACAAAGCTTCAAACCCGTAAATGCATGGATGGAAACCGTGATATTTAGCCAAAGAAAAGACACCCGCCTATAAGGATGGAAAAAGATTATGTAGTTATGGCAGCACACACACATGAAAAGGAAAGAAGCTTTCCATGCAGGCCGTGGGTCTTCCTCCAAGAACCCAGCGACTCTAGGCTATGGAAAAGATTAAAAACAAGAAACCTCATGCATCACGAAAACGAATAGAACCTGCCCCAATAATAAAATGTATGCAAAAGATAGCACAAAAATTATGCAAGTCGTGGCATGAATCATATGGGTGAAAAACTGCACCACCAAAACATTAACGTTGCACCATATATATATACATATGTATATATGTATATACATATATACATATATATGTATATACATATATACATATATGTATATTGTATATATGTGTATATACATATACATATATGTATATATACATATATATATATATATATGTATATACACATATATACAATATATATATATATATATATATATATATATATAAATATATATATATATATATATATATATATATATATATATATACACATATATACAATATATATATATATATATATATATATATATATAGAATCCCAAATGTGTTCAGCATACAATTGGCAGCAGCAACGGACCACTTCAAGGATTCATTCATCAAACAATCAAAGAATAAAGAAAGAAGAAAGAAAAAGAACAAACAAATCCAGCTTCCCCTATCTGGTTCTGCAACACTCCATAACCATTTTCCTCCTAGCTTCCACCTTCACTCTTCACGGCTCCTCTTCCATTCCCCTCGTTTTCTCTTCTTTCCCCGACTTAAAAACCTAAAACTAGGGGTTTTTATTATCAACCCAAACCTAACCCTAGGTTATCTACTGAAGAGAGAATATAGGAAGGAAAAGATAAACAAGATCTTTACCGTTTTTATTCACTTAAAATATGCATAATATGGCAGCAACGAATTAGACATAAGTTGGTTTTTGGTTTTTACCGCAATGGAAGAGAGAGAAAATAAAGAAAAGCCAAAACCTAAAAGAAGAAGAGAGAAAAATAAATAAAATAAAAACAACCCAAAGTCTTGGTTGTTTGACTGTTTTTTTTTTTCTTTAAAAAGTGTGACAGCACGTTAGAAGAGAAGAATTGCATGGCGGTAGCATGCATTAACGTTTGGAGATAAATATCTTGGCACATGACCAACAACAAAAAGATGAGAAAAAACTAATTAAAGAACTAACACATAGGATATCAAGATTCGAAACCAAGCCCTAGAACACATTAACGCCTATAGCCAACCACTAAGTTGCACACTTTCTTATTATATAACACACACTCAGGTTTATAAACACAAATATCCACATTAAATATAATATTAATAATTAAAAATAAATAAATAATAACTTAAATCTATTAAATAATTATTCAATATGTAATACTTCGATAAAATAATTAATTTAAATAACTCAACTATGTTAATCAAGCCATCAATTTTATTTTCATGTGCTTCTCTTTATTCTAATTTTTTTCCCGGATCTTACAAATGACATAAAATATTTGTCTTGCTTGGTGTGCCATAACAAATGGTTCATCTGTGTAACCCAACTTATTAAGATCCACCAAAGTAAACTTGAACTCATTAGTTATCACACTTGTATTGACATCATCCCATTTACATTTAAAGACCGACACTCTAAATGCCACATAGTCGATTTCGCAAATCTCTTCAATCAATTTGAAGTAACTCATAGATGTTGTTATGGATTTTTTGTCTTTTGAACTACCAAAATGCACTAGCATAACTTGAATGGTAGCTCCACTATTTTGTTATCTACTTTTGTCATCTTCTATTTTTGAATAGAAACAAAAAAATAATGTTTATATAGTACCCACCATATGAGATGACATCACTAGTAGGCCCATGTGCTAGCCTCAATTGAGTTTTAGAAATCCCAATTTGAGAGTAAACATTTGGATTAAACCAAGATAAGAATGTTTTGTTGTGTTCATTAAGTGTCCATTTTTCGTTCATCTATGGGTGTGTCGACTTTATTTCATCAATGTGTTACGAAATATATGGAATAACTTCATGATTATTGTTCAATATGTACAAATGTGCTTGATCAACTTCTTTTCAACATACACGTTTAATCTTTACTGATTAAGTACCCTTACCTTCATATCTCCAATCATGTAGACTCTTTAGAACTCCTATTAACCTCTCAAGCATAGCTTCAACACTCAATGAGTTGGTGAAAAATGACTTTAAATTTGTGTGGGGAGAGAGACAAAAGTTGGTTTTCAAGCAACTCAAAGAAAATCTTACTAATGCACTCATTCTAGCTCTTCCAACTACCCCATGTATGATAAAATGTTGTATGCTCCTGTGAGGTCCCTTCAAACTTAGGACCATTATCTAGTCTCCAAAGTTTATCATTCATAGTGACCGTGAGTCACTTAATTATTTAAGGGGGCAACACAAGTTGAACAAGAGACACGCAAAATGGACGAGATATTTGGAACAATTTTCTTCTGTGATCAAATATAATGCTCTCTCAAGAAGGCATAACCTTTTCACAAAACTTGAAGCACAAATTCTTGGTTTTGATGACACGGGAGAGTTGTATGAACAAGATGATTACCTTTTTTTCTAGTTGTCAAAAGAAGGCTCAAGGGGGTTACTATGTGTCCAAGGGATACTTGCTTAAAGAGGGTAGGTTGTGTGTGCCTCAAGGATTCCATAGGAAACTCCTCATCAAGGAATCATGTGAGGGAGGTCTGATGGGTCATTTTGGAGTTGATAAAACTCTAAACATTCTTCGAGAGAAATTTTATTGGCCCTACATAAAGAAGTAAGCTCAAAGACATTTTCATAAGTGCATTGCATGCTTGCAAGCCAAGGCTAAAACTATGCCTCATGGTTTGTAAACCCACCGTCCTCATTGCTTCATCCCTATGGGAAGACACTACCATGGATTTTATCCTTGTTCTACTCAAAACTCAAAGGGGATTTGACTTTATCTTTGTGGTTGTGGATAGGTTTAGTAAGATGGCTCATTTCATACCATGTCACAAGGTAGATGATGCAAGTTACATAATAAAACTCTTTTTTAGAGATGTGGTGAAACTCCATGGTTTGCCTAGGACAATTGTATCTGATAAGGCTACCAAGTTCCTTTGCCATTTTTGGAAGAAATTTTGGTTTAGGCTAGGAATCAAGCTTCATTTTTCCACCTCTAGTCACCCATAAACTGATGGGTAAAATGAGGTTATGAATAAGTCTTTAGGAACCATGTTGAGGGCTACTTTGAAAGGAAACCACAATGTTGACAAAAAGAAGAAGATGAACATCTTCCTCCAAAAAGGAGTTTTGATGATGATGATGACTTATGTAGAAGTATGGAAGACTTGATGATGATGCATGGAAAAATGTTGAAGACTTAAAAGAATG
>Ga0209589_1005362_pt1 | contig 21765 bp, 28 predicted proteins | sample CowpeawhiteBW_FD_187525 | JGI IMG/M metagenome (GOLD analysis project Ga0209589, IMG submission 187525) | Root nodule microbial communities of legume samples collected from California USA - Cow pea white BW (SPAdes) (version 2) | ecosystem: Host-associated > Plants > Roots > Nodule | place: USA... | reverse complement strand
GTCTCCAAAAAGTGGCCAAAGTGTGCTAAAAACAAAGGAGACCAAAGGTACATAGGTACACTTGCTTCATGCCTTTTACTTTATGCTTTATGCCTTTGCTTTACTCTCTCCTCCACATCATTTATGTTCCCCAATCACCATGCGCCACCTAGCATTGCTTTCTTACTCCTAATTAACCTACAAAGGAAATAAACATAGATTAGCATGTTGGCTTAAGTCAAGTCAACTATAGTCAACAAGTCAAATCTAGTCAAAGGTGAACAAGTCAACTAAAGTTGATTCAACTAAGTCAACTTAGGGAATCAAAAATCACAAACACAAATGAAAGGGATGAAGGATTAGTGAACTTCCTTTCTAAACATGCTTAGTCTTCTTAAGCATGTGCCTCCATCCTTGGTTGGAGTCAATCCTTCATCATATAGTGATCAATTTACATATTAATTTACAAAATACAAAATTATTAGTTACTAAAATAGTCTCTATTATGAATAAAAATTTATAATTGGTTGCTAAGTTAACTACTAATTAATTAGAGATTAACTTAAAAATCAATTCTTTTGGTAACAAAAATCTTGGTAATTAATTTTAGTGACCAATTTTCTTTGGTAGCTAAAATCTTGGTAATTAAATTTTAGAAACTAATTTAAAGACCAATTATAATTTTTTATTCTTAATAATGATTATTTTAGTAGTCAAGAATTTTTTATTTTGTAAATTGACATATAAATTGGTCACTAAAATAACTAATAATTTTTTGTCACTAAAGAATTCAATTGTCATTTTTAATATATTTTCTATTGATTAAAAACATACATATTTTTTTAATATGTATATAACACTAGTGCAGAATCGCGTTTTTAACTCAGCTTATAGACCTTAGTTACTACGGAACCAAAGCCTATAAGGATGCGGTGGCATTTTTGAAAATTTTTGAACCTTTTTGCCTCGAGTCCCTATCCAACCGAAGCCTATAAGGGCTTTTATGCTTCGGTTATCACTTAACCGAGGCCTATAACTTGTCAGTGTTTCCCAAATTTTCAAAATTATCACTGACAATAGAGGCTTTGGCCTCGGGTGGAATAGGACCGAGGCCTATACCACTTTATGCCTCGGTTGTTAATTGAACAGAGGCCATATAGCTTATTTAGGGTCACAAACTCGTGAACCTAGCACTGTTCATCTTCTCTGCATGAATGGGAACTAGTTTATTCTCTTCACCACTATCGCCCTCCATCACGATTGCACCCTCCGTCGCCCTCCATCGTTGATTGCGCCTCTTTCCACCAAGCTAACGTCGTCGGTATTGCTCCGGTACCGAACAACACGCGAAAAGCACCCCGATTGCACCACCGTCGCGTCCTCCGTCGCACCACTGCGCCACCGTCCATCACTACCACCACTGTGCTCCGACGAACGTTGTCACTGCTCCACCAATTCTCCCGGTGGTAAATTGAAAACGTGTTCTTTCTATTTTTTTTTCGTTTTGTATATTTTTTTTTATGATTTAGGTAATTGTTTTGCGTTTTGATGAGATTTTTGGTGGATTTTTGCGTTGTTCTTTATGTTATTGTTACAGTCTATTATTTATTTTATTATCTTTTGTAGCTCTTGAAGACATAAGTATCGTGGGTGTACATCATCTTCCATTGTCATTCCATTTTCACGCTACCAGGTTCCTAATTCTAATATTTTCTAAGATTTGGTAGTTTATTATCTATTAGTAATATGTTATATATATATATGGTTTATTATTTGCTTAAATATTTGTTTGATTTGTGAGTTACCTTTAGTTTCCCATTTGAGATTCAATACGAAATTATGTATTGTCCTTGAGTTTTCATTTTGAACAAGCTACATTTTTTTTAAAATTAGATATAAGGGGATACAATACTAATAATTTAAATGTATTGAATCTTGAATTGTCCGATTGGAAAGTTTAAGAAGATTAATCACTTTCTAGTAGTTTATTAGTGCATATATATTTTAAAATACATATCTTAAAATTCAAGAATATTTGTCAACTGTGTTTTGTATTGATCTTCAGGTGCATATTTTATTATGGTTTATAATCACTTTCATTTCGTGTATCCTGAATGCCAATGTGAAATGCTGGCAAAATTTCGTGAAATTTAAGATAAGTATTTTAAAAGTAATATGTACCAATAAAATAAAGAAAGTGAATCTTCTTAAATGGGATAGGGTCACACCTTGATTACAATGTGAGCATTGTTTCAAAGATTACTGAAATTGTTTACGCAATTTCAGTATGGATCGAGATTGGATTAATTTACCACGTATCAGCGTTGAGTATGAGAATGGAGTAGAAGAATTTATAAAATTTGTGCAACGTTATGAGGGTAGAAGTGATGATGAGGTCATGTTCAGATGTTCTTGCGTCAAATGTTTGAATGGGAGAAAATTGAATGCAACTCAAGTTAGGGAACATCATATTTGTGATGGTTTCCTTAGAAGTTATACAATATGGACATGACACGACGAATTAATACATTTTCCAATTGTTTCTCCAATTGAACATGTTGTCAATTCCACCATGAAAAAGCGACGGGAAGAGCGATGTGAAGAGTGAGTAGAAGAAGACAATATGGAGGACATGATATGGGATGTTGGCATAAAAGTTTTTCACAAGCGCATGTGTATGAGACAATGTCTGTTGATGCGGAAACTCTATTGTATGTCGATTCAACTAAGTTCACGCGATTATCAACGGTTTTAAGACTTATGAATTTGAAAGCGACCAATGGTTGGACAGATAAAAGCTTCACATAATTGCTCGTGCTCTTGAATGAAATGCTTACCGAAGGAAATACTCTACCCACTCAAAACTATGACGCCAAGAAAATTCTCTGTCCGATGGGTATGGAGTATAAAAGGATACACGAATGTCCTAAGGATTGTATATTATACAAAAAAGAATTTGAAGATTTGAAAAAATGTCCAAAGTGTGGGTCATCACAGTACAAGCATAAAAGAAACAGTGAAGATATTGGTCAAATAGAGAAGGAAATATTTGCTTTGAAAGTAGTCTGGTACCTTCCAATCGTGCCCAGACTTAAGCGTTTTTTTGTAAATCCTAAAGACGCTAAAAAGCTTAGATGGCATGCAACTGAGAGAATATATGGTGGACTCCTTCGTCATCTAGCTGATTTAATGCAATGGAAAAATATTGATCAGTAATTTCCCAAGTTCGGTGAAGAATGTAGAAATATTCGTTTTGGCTTAGCCACCGATGAAATGAATCCAATTGATAATTTAAGTACAAACCACAGTTGTTGGCCCGTTATATTATTCATTTACAACTTATCACCTGCATTCTGCATGAAGAGAAAATACATGATGTTGTCTATGATGATATCTGATCCAAAGCAGCCTAGAAATGACATACATGTATATCTCAATCCTGTAGTTGAAGACTTGAAGTTGTTGTGGGTTGATGGTATTGAAGTATTTGATGTTGTTGCTTCTGAAACTTTCATGATGCATGCAATGTTATTTTGCACCATTAATCACTTTCCAGCTTATGGTAATTTGTCGGGGTACAATATCAAGGGTCATAAAGCATGTCCTATATATGAAGAAAACACTACATCTCATCAGTTGAGAAACAGAAGGGAGACCGTGTATCTGTGCCATCGAAGGCTTTTACAAGTTAATCATCTTTATCGAAGGTTAAATAAAGCATTCAATGGACATCAAGAGAATGACAAAGCACCAACTCTATTATCTGCCATTCAAATTCATGAAAAAGTTAATAAGTACATCATGTATTTGGTAAAACGTCTAAGAAGTCATCTGCATCGAGCCCTTGGAAGAAAAAATCAATATTCTTTGATCTTCCATATTGGTCGAAGTTACAAGTTAGGCATTGCATAGATGTCATGCATGTAGAGAAGAATGTGTGTGATAGCTTGATTGGTACACTACTTAACATTCAAGGAAAGACAAAAGATGATGCTCGTTTGGATTTGGTTGAAATGAAGATCCAAGAATACTTGGCACCAAGAAGGTTGGTAGGCGTACTTATTTGTCCCCTGCATGTTACACTATGTCCAAACAAGAGAAGATAAGTTTTTGCTTATGTTTAAAAAGTGTCAAGGTACCTCAAGGATAATTTTCAAATATTCAGAGTTTAGTGTCCATGCAAAACTTGAAACTTGTTGGCCTAAAGTCTCACGATTGCCACATCTTAATGCAACAATTGTTTCCTGTAGCTATTCGTGGAATTTTACCAAAAAATGTTAGACACACTATAACACGTTTGTGTGCATTCTTCTCTTCAATTTGTAGCAAAGTCATTGATCCTTTAAAGTTAGATGAACTTCAAGCCGAGATTGTTATCATCTTGTGTCAGCTAGAGATGTTTTTCCCTCCATCATTTTTTGACGTCATGGTACATTTACTTGTTCATCTAGTGAGAGAAATCAAGTTTTGTGGACCACTATACTTAAGATGGATGTATCCCATTGAACGTTACATGAAGATTTTGAAAGGGTATATGAAAAATCAATATCGTCCAGAAGCTTCAATGATCGAAAGGTATATTGCTGAAAAAAGTGTCGAGTTTTGTTCAAATTACATGACAAAAGCAAAACCGATAGGAGTTCCTCAGAGATCATGGTTGAACAGGTGTTCTATAAGTAACAGCATATGAGGTGTGGGTGTGGTTAGCAAAGATCGCAAAGAGTTGATGCAAGCACACCTATACATATTGAACAACAGAAATGAGGTAATGCCTTACTTATCTGCACACAAAGTCATTGTGAAAGAGAACAATCCAAGACAATCAAAGAAATGGCATTTGATGGAGCATAATAGAACATTCATGCCTTGGTTTAAATCTAAGGTTTTGAAAGATTCGCAATGTCCTGAGACTTTGATGTGGTTAGTGAATGGGTTGAAATTTGATGTCATCTGTTGTACATGGTATGAAATCAATAATTGCACATTCTATACGAAGTCTCTAGATGATAAAAGCACAGTACAAAATAGTGGAGTCAATCTTGAAGCTGTGTCACTACAATTTTCTACATCTAAAGATCAAAATCTTGTATTTGGATCAATGACATACTATGGTGTATTACAAGAGATATGAGAGGTTGATTATACCATGTTTACTATTCCACTGTTCAAATGTAAGTGAGTTGACAATAAGAGTGGTGTCAAAATGGATGAACCAGGAATGACTCTAGTTGATTTTTGAAAAGTGGGTTATCGAGACGAGCCATTTATCATGGCACAACAAGCATCTCAGGTTTTCTATGTTAAAGATCCTATGTCTGAACATTGATTTGTCGCTCTTCATGGAAAAAAACAGATTGATCATAATGAAGAGAATCTGAGTGATCTTAATATTGTTGTCACCTACCTATTTAGAAGAATGATTAATGTTGATGAAATCTCTCTAGTTGATGATGTACAAGCAATTCGAGAAGATCACGATGAAGGAATATACATATGACCAATCAATAACTTTATGTATGAATTTCGTGTTCTTGTTAAAATTTAGTTGTTTTGTTAAATAATGTTTTACATGTGATTTTATATATTTCTTATTAATGTTTTGTGATGTTTTCATTTCAAAGATATATGACTGAACATTATAGTTCATCAGAGGATGAAACACCTGCTAAGAGACGCACTAGAGGAGCCACTAGGTTGAGACAACTTTTGATTATAAGAGCTAATGGTCAGAAAACACATGTTTATAATAACATCGACATTGGAATGCCTAGTGGTCGTTATGCGGACGTCTTTAAAAGCTATTTAGGAATGTTGGCACGAGAGAGAATATCAATCCTTACTCCATCTTTAGATCATGTCACTGAAGTTGATCGGGAAATGATATGGCAGGATTTATTGGTAACTAATATTAATGTTATTAACGTGATACTTTGATTTTGTTGATAATATGTTAAATATTATTGATGACATTTTCTATATTGCAGCTAACATTTGATATTCCAAATGTGGCGACGCTTAAACAAAAATGTTTGTCATCGGTGGCTGAGAAATTTCGTGGTTTTAAGACCAAGTTGACGTCTAGGTATGTCTTTAGATCTAAAAAAGATGAAAATCCATTGTTGAAATACACTTGGATTGATGAAGACACATGGCATTAGTTTCTTGAGCTTCAAACATCTGAGGGATGGCAGATATGTTTTTTTAACTAATTCATAAAGTGGGTTTTATATCTTACAGGAAAAGAGAAAAAAAAGGCTCAAAGGATAAGTGCTCAAAATAAAAACTCGCACATATTATCTCGTGGTGGGTATAGAAAACTTGAAGAGAAGATAATGTCAGAAAAGAAAAAATCTATACCCCCACCTTCTGAGGGTGAAGATACTAAGCCTCCATCACCACCATCACGTCATCAAAAGTGGCAGTTAGCCCATCTACGCACATTAGGCAACTACACTTCTGAATTTACAAGAGAAATCTCTGAGAAAATTGTAAGATACAATTCTTATCTAAATAGCTCGTTCATGTTTTATATTGTATTTTTTTTATAAATTTTTGTTACATTGCAGGATTCGTTGGTTGAGCAGAGTTCCCAAGGAGGATTCACTCCAGAAGGTCGTCATGAGATACTTGTTGCTGCAATTGGATGGCCTGAGCACCCTGGACGTGTGCGTGGTGCTGGATCAGGAGTCGGCATACGTAAATATTTTGGTTCCTTTTCTCGTCAGTCTCATGCAGTCATGGTGCTGATTATGAAGAAAGAATGAAGGAAATGATCAATACGAGGGTGAGAGAAGAACTTATGTGCCAATTTGAGCATTATGGCATTCGTTCGCCAGTGGATCCTCCGCCAGAACTAGACCTATTTGTGCCTCCCACGGGTAAATTTGTTTTCTATAAGTTATGAATTGAATAAATGATATTTAATAAAATAATTGAATAGCATTAATAAATCGTTGGCTCTAACAAGTAGAAGCGAAAAAGGGAGTTGTTCAGCTCCACCCGGGGACGACATGGATGACACTCATCCATGTCAGCTATATATTTGGGATGGTACAGAGAAAACACTAGTGGCTCGTGGAAAAGTATTTGAGGCAGCCATAGTTCTTCATGGCATGGAGTTATCAGAGATGAGGTTAAGGTCACAGTAGAGGAGGTTCCCATGTCGTTTGCTTTAGTTCTTGTGCCAACATATGAGGTATATAATGTGGCACAGGCATTCCAATGTTTCCTTGCTTGGCCTAGAGATTTGGTTGTTTCTGGCCCCTCGGTATAGACTCTTAAACCCACCAATATACTAAATTTTTAAGTTTACATGTTTATTATATTCAAACTTAAATCATATTCCATTTTAACTGAAATTGCATCAATATAGGAAAAACCTCAACTAAAGAAGATTCTTCTCTCTTTGGACGATCCTCTTGGTGCATTGCTCCAACTTGTAGAAATCATAGTTGATAAGCCGATGCAGGTTCCTTGTGATGCTAACATTTTTGGGAGAGACGTTGACATCCCACTTTACTTGCATTCCCAAGATGTCTTGGAGCTTGCAGGAGGACAAGAGGAACTGAATATTACCATTATTCAGTTATGGATGATGTAATCCTTTCAGTCATTATATATAGTTATTTGATATATTTATCTATTTACTTATATCAAATCAGTTTTATGTTTAGGTATTTGTTTGGTGTCACTGAAACTGTGGGGTTGAATGATGTATATGGGTTTGTAGACCCCCAACTCACTCATGTAGGCAACAAGTTTGATGACATCCAATGATATGTGACCGGATGCTTTCAACGCGGAAAAGAAATTTATTTTGTCCCTTATGTTACTGGGTAATTCATTTTTCTTAACTTCTGAATATATTCAGTCATTGGCAATTACTTTTGGTTTTCCTAAGGGAGAACCTTGTTGTGCGATTTTGCTCTTTGCATTGCCTTCCCTCCAACCATCTTAAAAAAGTGATAGATTGGTAAGTAACCTCAATCTCAATCTTATGAATATGACATGTTATATAAAAGTATCCTAACTTATTCCCTTTATCATAGTTCAATTATTGGACATAACATGTTTATAGGTAGATCAACGGCTAAGGCAAAATGTCTTGCATGGTGTTCCCTCCAAGTTTGATATTTCTATCCATATATTTATAATTGTTTGATTTGATTTTCTTCCGTAATTAATTTTAATGTTGTTGATATAATGTAGTGTAATAGACAAACCGGCTCAAATGAGTGTGGTTACTATATAATGCAATGGATGACAACAATTGTGCGTGCTCGTATTACAACTAATTGGGAAACAGTAATATATATTTGAATTAAAACAATTACTTTGCAATATACTAAAGTTTGGTATACTAAAGTTGTCTTTGTATATACTAACTTAAGTTAATGTCTTATTTTGTAGACATTCAAGATTCCTTTGCCAATTCCTGCGAAGTCCATAAAGTTTGGTAGGATAGTATGTGCAAAATTCATAATTCAAATGTACAATAGTATTGATTAGGATATATGTATTTGGATTGTGGATATTTCAATTATCTTTTAAATGTTTTTGGATTGTGGATTTTTGAGAAAATATTCTGTTTTGGTTTGTGTTGGTCTGTGAAAATAATATGCAGGTTTAAATGTGGGAATTACAATAAAATAGAAAATTTATTTAAAAAAAACAGTAGAATAGGCCTCGGTTCTTACCAAGACCGAAGCCAAAAGGTGGTATATGGCCTTGGTTCTAACCACAACCGAGGCCAAAGGCTCTGCGAAATTTTTAATTAAAAAATATTGTTAACCTATGGCTTCGGTTCTCACAGACCCGAGGCAAAAAATCCCCTCTATGGCCTTGGGTGATAACTGAGGACAAAAGGTGTAAGACCCACTAAATTTAAATAATTAAATAAATAATTATTTAATAAATGCGGGTAGGAGAAGCCTTTATGGCATTAAATGTTAACCCTCATGACGTGAAAAAGTACTAGCTCATGTGGTTGAGAGTACTTTGATTGGGTGAGAGGACTTGGGTTCGAGTCCCATGTATCCCATATATATAATCATGTTGGGGAAGGATATAGTAATTAAATTATATTAATTAGCATGAAACATGAATTGGCATGATGGTTTGGTATTGACTTGGCATTTCAGGGTTATGGGTTCAAGCCTTGAGGAACCCAAATTGAACTTCATTTTTGGCTATTTTGGCTCTGGATTGGAATTTGAAGGGTTAAAGGAAAACTCTAATGGACATGGCAGCCAAGAGTGGCTGAAAAACTGAAGTTAATTAGGATATTGAATGGTAATTAACTTAGGATTAATGCCATTTTCGTTTTCTCACATTAAACCCACTTTAAGACCATTTTAAAAGGGTACTTTGAGGAGGAGAGAAGGTTTTGGTTGGGCTGTAATTGTGGTTGCAGAAGAGAGCACGAAATTGTGAGCTTTGGTGAGTGTTGAGTGAGGTTGGGGGCTAAGTTGGAAGAGGAGCAAGAAGGCTATTGGCGATCAAGGAGGAAATAGAGAACTTATCAAATTAAGCAAGGAATACAGGTTAGGGGAGTTCCTATTCCGTGTTTTATTTTTTGCTATCTTATAATGATGTGTCATGGATCATGTTTGAATTGTGAAAGCTTTTGAATCCTGGTTCTGTTTGCGTTTTTCTAGAATTTTCCAGAAACCGCTTGGCGGCGCATGAACAACCGCCTGGCGGCGCATGAACTGCCGTCAGGCGGCACATGTGATTGCACCCAGTTTTTGGATTTTCGTATGATCCGCCTGGCGGTCGGGAGTGACCCGCCAGGCGCTGCTGTTGCTGTTGTTATTTCTCTCTCGTTTTGATGTATTGACATTGATGTTGTGGTAGTCGGTGGTATTCTTATTGCACATATATGAATTGTATGACGAATTGTGGTCTACAGTTCCTAAATTGATGGAAGTTGCGTGAACTTGCGAAGGAAATTGGGGGTTAGGGTTTATGCTGGGATTGGGGACAATGAACATAAACTATCTCAATAATTAATACACAGATTTTACAGATTTGAGAATAATATGGATGATGTCTAATCTGGTATGATGTGTGCACTAGAATTTATGTCAATATGATGGTGTGCTGTCAGTGGGATGTTTGAGTCATGGCTGGGCGAGAGCAATCTGGGCAAGATCCATAATTTTTATACACCGCCTAGCGGCACCTGGGTTACCGCCAGGCGACAACGCAGGCGCAAGCAGAGACATTGATTTGTCTCGTGATGGGTTCGAGTGTGGAAGGGAATGAAACCTTGACATGTAAAATTTATGTAAGGGACCGAAGTGTGAGAATAGAACCTTACATGTGAGATGATGAACTTTGGGTGCTAGAAGTTGTGAAGTGAATTGTGTACAAGAATGTGCATTATAGTTAATTAAAATATATGCTAATAACTGAGTAAGATGGTAGGTACAGGGTGGGTAGGAGTGCTTACTGTAATTATATTCATAAATGAATGAAGGTGTGTAATGCCAAGAATGATTGAGTTTGTACGCATCCATGTATGTGTAGTTCAAAATTAAATGTATATTATTGAAAATCTTGATAGCATGATGTGTATGAATATTGATTAGTATGAGTATAAGATTTGGACCACATTGAGTGGGATGAGATAGGTTTCAATTCAGTACCTGAAAAACAACATGGTGCGTATAAATGAAAAGAATTGTCTTATTGATATGACTTAAATGTGTGTATTGTAATTGAGCTGCGTAGTATAAATGAATAACTGTGAATGTGATTGGAGTTTGGATTAATGTGTGATTTGAGGTCCAATAGGATCTATTTTAAGTGCCAAAAATCACTAGCAATGCGCTGCTGGTATGGCGCTTGGCGGCGTGAGCAAGCCGCCATGCGGACAGGACACAAATCTGTGACAGGGGTCACAGTGCGAGCAAGGCACCTGGTGGTAGGGAGGGCTCCGCCAGGCGGAATGGTGCAACAGAGACCTTGAAGGCGCAATGGCGCTTGGCGGCGCGAGGAGGAAGCGCCACGCGGTGGCGGTGAGTGGCACCCGGCGGCATGGTGGAGTCCGCCTGGCGGTGACGGTGCAGTGATGATGTTGCAGGCGCGTGGCGCCCGACGGTGTGTGATGCCCGCCAGGTGGTCTGGACCCAGTGTTTGCCTGGCGACGTGAGAACAAATAAGAGAAGTCAAACACAAATATCACCTTACCTATATCCGCAATCTCCCTAGTTGGCTCCTGCTCGGCTTGTGTATGTTATCTGCTGGTATCCGGTTTGGACCCATGAGGGGTTACCTGCGGAGAGAACTCTGACGATCAAGTCAGCCAAAAGATTCTTAGAAAGTCAAATCTTATGATTAAGGGATTAATGAATGCGTACCTTTAATTACTAGGGTCCACACGTATTTATAGAGTCATTAATTATGTTTGGCCTTGTCATGGATTGGGCCAATGATTGGCTCGTAGGTGGGCTTGGGCCTGGCCTAGGCCCCTAGTTTAATGATTGTTGGTTTTAGGGGCTTTGTTTGTAGTACTCTAAGTCAGGAATGGTCAACAGATGTCGTCTTGTCCTTTGAAGTAGGCGGCCTAGGTAGCTTATGCTTGTTCGCTGATTCATTTGATAACTACTTGCACACTTGTGGGGCTTTATGTAGGCGGGTTTAACTATGTAGTTTTGTTAGACCACCTAGGTGCAGTACACCAGTCCCTCAGCCTTTGTCGGTGGAGATATAGCAGCAAAGGATGAAAAGTGTGAGCAGTACTATCAGGCCGCCTAGGTGCAGTACACTAGTCCCCCAACCTTTAAGTGTGATGAACAGTGTTAAGGCTAAAGTTTTAATAGGTGGTAGTAGGTGAAAGGGTGGCAGATGTTAGAGGTCTAATCATCGGGTGCGACGTTTGAAATGTTGTGACATTTCGAGAATTAGTTCTGATGCTTCGTCTAATCGTTGTTTCTGGCCGGAAAAATTGAATCGTTTGAGATACTGGGTATAAGTACAAATATGGATGGCAAAAACTTTTAATGTGGTTCATTTGCAAGAAATTGGGGGGAGCTATCTGTCTGCGTGAGATCTTGTCTGATATCTTCAGTGTTTCCATCGTCTACTTGTTTTAAAAAGAAAAAGGTATGTTTAGTTATAGTGATAGTGTTTCCTTGTCGAGTTTTGGTAGTGGTAGTGAGCGGTCAGGGAGGGATGGAAGTAGTCAGTCGACTAGTAGTGAGAGGGGGCAGTTGGGAGGTGAAGGGAGAATTACTATGGAGACGACAACTGAAGTTAGGGAAGACCCACCAGAGGAGTTGGTAGAGAGGAACTGGCCAGCAAAAGCAGGATACGGATGGGTAGCAAAGGACGTGCAGACACAGTATTCTCTGTTTCGGTGGTCGCGATTGCTGAAGTCGTGGCTAAATTGCATCCCCATATTTGAGAGGGGTGCTCAGAAAGATATTGGGGCATTGGAAATGGTCAATGACGTCGATTGTGTGTGTCATGGTCGAGAGGGAGCTGCTGAGGAGTTCTTTTACATGTACATTTGCCACTTTTCACAATTGTACATTAGGCTGCCGTTCGACAACTTTACAATGGGGGTGCTGCGATTGCTGAATGTCGCCCCTACTCAGTTGCATTCGAATAGCTGGGCCTATTTGTAGGCGTTCTGGGTGTTGTGTAAGGTGTTGTATTTCCAACCGTCGCCACATTCGTTCCTTCATTTTTTCGATACCCGGTTGAGGAATCCAACAACCTTATTATCGCTCATAAGTCGGCCAGGGATTAATAGATTGGATGCGTTTACCCAGTCCTTTAAGCACTTTAAGGATGGGTTCTTCAAGGTAGTGGTGAGGCAAGCGGGGTGTTCACACTTTTATACTGGTGACAGGAGCACTAAGTTTCCTTTCTTCTAAACCGACAACCCTTGGAGATATAAGGGAATGACGAGGGAAAAGTTATCGGTGGCGGATAGGGAGGTGGATGATGCCATGATGTAGTTTAGCGATAAGATGCCCATTAAGGGCTTAGTTAGGGTTTATAATTCGGTTCATCCGATTATTGATATAGAATGTATCTTTTGGAATTTTTTAGTATTATAGTGTGTTTGAGCTAACTAACCAACATTCATTGTTCTATACAGGTCATATGGCTTAGATGGGTAAGAAGAATTTAAGTCTTTTTCAGACTCTTCGTAAAGAGAAGGCGGTCAGGGCGAAGGCTGTAGGGAGCGTTGAAGTTCCTAATCTGCAAGAGCCGCTTGTAGAAGTGCATGTTCACGGGGGCTCGAAAAGGAAGGTTGAGTTACCGGTTAGGCCTGACAGGGGGGAAGAATGTGAAGGTGTGAGCCGCTTTGTTAGGGTTAGGATCTTCTTCTGGTGGGAGGGGACCAGAGGCTGGACTTATCGAGTTGCCAGAGACTGTGTTCCGGCATGACATTGAGATTACTTTGTCAGAGACGCTGGTCAACTCGATCGACAACATGGAGTCGAACGCGTTGGTTAAGGCTATAGTGGAGTTCAATAGTAAGGCGTTAATATTGGGATGAAGAGTGGGGTCTTTGTACCAGAGGGAGCTGAAGAAGGGGAATCGGTCTAAGCTTAAGGATCTGTAGAGTCAGGTTGAAAAGCACGGCGAAGAGAAGGTGACCTGGGAAAAGGAGAGGGAAGAATGGCGGGAGGAGAAGAAGAGGCCCGAAACTTGGAAGGTTAGCTGTTTGGATTCAGAGGAGAAGTTAAAGGGTAGAATTGCTGACTTGGAGGCCGACTACGATGAGTTGAAAGAATAACATGAAGGCCTAGAAGTTGAGTTGGAAGGTCTGAAGGGTTGTATCATCCAAGAGCATGTCAACAGTTTTCAGAAAGGTTTGCGACAGGCGACCTTCTTTTGCAAGGATGTGGATGTGTTGGATTCTAGGTTTGATGTAAATAAAGATGTAGTTGATGGCCAACTGATAAATGAGGTGGAGAGCAGCCTGGAGTAGCAGCCGAAGAAGATGGCAGTGGAGGACGAGAACAACGGAGAAGAGGTCGTAGTAGTTGTGGAGGAGAAAGCAAACTAAGATTAGAATTTTATTGTTCTTGTTTGATTTGAATCCTAAGTCTGTAATAATTCGTACATTGTTTCTCTTTGACGTACATTTCATATATGTTCATACGTTGTATATTTGTTTGGTTTAATATAGCTTAATATGCTTGTTATGTTTATGGTTGTGTTGATGTCGATTGTTTACATTGTGTGCGCGCGTTTACGTGAATGATGGTATGTGTATGATAGAATGTAACTTGTTGTAATACTATGATTGCAATTTAAACGATGGGTGTTCGACCCATGCCGCTTACTTGTGGTAAGGGTGGGGAACTTAAACAATTAAAATTAGAGAGCAGGTGTTCGACCCAGGCCACTTACTTGTGGTAAGGGTAGGAAACTTAAACAATTAAAATTAGAGAGTAGGTGTTCGACCCAGACCGTTTACTTATGGTAAGGGTGGGGAACTTAAACAATTAAAATTAGAGAGTGGGTGTTCGACCCAAGCCGCTTACTTGTGGTAAGGGTGGGGAACTTAAACAATTAAAATTAGGGAGCGGGTGTTCGACCCAGGCCGCTTACTTGTGGTAAGAGTGGGGAACTTAAATAATTAAAATTAGAGAGCGGGTGTTCGACCCAGACTGCTTACTTGTGGTAAGGGTGGGGAACTTAAACAATTAAAATTAAAAGTGCGAGTAGGTATATGGTGGAGAAAACCCTCAGTTTCATTCATGAGTCTTGGGGTGCCTCGTTAAAAACTCCCTAGCCAAAACCCTCCTTAGGGAAAAAATGCCAGGTGTGGAAAAAGAGTACATCTAGGGTTACAAGTGTTCGGTACAACACGTTAACTAAAATAGAATTTTAGGTGAGATACATTCCATGTGTTCGGTATCTCTTCTCATGTAAGTTGCTCAAGCTTGTAGGCGTCTCTTCTTGTATCATCACGTATTCGGTATAGTCCGTCCCAATTAGCGAAGAATTTGTCATCCTTCTTACTTGCACTGCTTGCCATACGCCAAATTAGGTCTCCTTTTACAAATGATCGTGAGCATAGGTTTGCGTTATATCTCTTGCCTGCTCTTTGCTTGATTGCCATGTTACAAATTTGTGCTTTGTCTCTTACTTCGGGCAAAAGGTCGAGGTGGGTACACATATTTTGGTGGTTCTGATCTGACTCGTACAGTTTTCGGTGTAGCGATGGTTCGCCAATCTCAACCGGTATCATGGCTTTTGTGCCGTGTACTAAGCTGAAGAGGAACTCATTTGTAGCGGATTGGGGGTGCATCTGTAGGCCCACAATACTTCCAATAAATCTTCCGGCCATCGGCCCTCAACGCTATCCAATCATTTTTGCAATTCTAATAGTATGACTTTGTTGGCAGCTTCGGCTTGGCCATTGGTCTGCGGATGTTCGACAAAGCTTGTGATATGTTTGATGCCGAGACTGATGTAGAATTTGGCTAGCTCCTTGTCTATTAATTATCGACCACTGTCTGGTTATGATGGTATGCGGCACGCCATAACAGCATATAATATCCTTCCAGACGAACTACTAGACTTGTTGAGCTGTGATGGTGGCTAAGGGTTTGGCTTCTATCCATTTGGTGAAGTAGTCGATGGCTACTATGAAGAATTTCACTTGCCCTTTTTTCGGGGTAAAGGGGCTGAGGATGTCCATTCCCCACTTTGCAAACGGCCATGGGGAGAGTATGGCATGGAGTTGTTCTTGCTTCGTATGAATGAGGTTACCATGCTTCTGACATGGTATGCATTTTTTGACAAAGGTGTGGCAATCTGCCTCCATAGTTGGTTAGAAGTAGCCGACTCTGAGTATACTGGTGGTCATGGTTCATGCGCCAGAGTGATATCCGCATATGCCTTCATGCAGTTCTCTTATTACGTATTGGGCTTGTTCCGTTGTTACTCATTTGAGAAGTGGATGACCATATCCGTGTTTGTAGAAGTTGTCACCTATCATTGTATACCTTTCGGCTTTAGCCACCTTTGTAAGACCTGTGAAAATTAAATAATTAAATAAATAATTAATTAATAAATGCGGGTAGTGGGAGCCTTTAAGGCATTAATTATTGATTTATATGATGTGGAAAAGTCCTAGCTCAAGTGGTTGAGAGTACTTTAATTGTGTGAGAGGACTTAGGTTCAAGTCTTATGTATGCCAATTATGTCTTATTTAATTTATTATTTTTTTAATAATATGCTTGATCATGTTGAGTGATAATATAATCATAGAATTATATTAAATATCACGAAACATGAATTGGTTGAATGGTTGTGCATTGAATTGACATTGGCATGGTTACGGGTTTGAACCTTGGTAATTCTAAATTAAACTTCTTTTTTGCTACAATTAGTTTTAGAATGAAGGTGAAAGGGTGGAGAAAACCCTAGCTGAATGAGCAGCCAAGGAAGGCTGGGAAAACAGTCCATAAGTGACTTTGATTGACAATTAAAATCAATCTTAACGTCATTTTCGTTTTCCCTTCATTATTGTTAATTAAGACACCATTAAAAGACAAATTGTGAGAGAATAGAGGGGTTTGGAGGCTGGATTTTTGAGAGCATTGTAAAATATGGTATGGCATGCTAAATATGGTATGGTTATGTATGAATTTGATATTCCAATTAAAGTTATGGTTATGGGAAATTTCCAGAAATTGTCTGATCGGTGATGAACTGTCGCCAGATGATTTTTTCCTTTTTTAGACAATTAGAGTTCCTATAGAGGAACCACCTGCCAGATATAGTGTAAAATAGCGTTTGGACCACGGTTGACCAAATCTTTACCCAAAGTTGACTAGTTCACTAGTGCAGACTCGTTGACTGTCCAACGAGAGGCTACCACATGTCAGAGTAGTCTCTCTCCCAAATCAGAATTCCTTTCCGCAATTAGGGATTCTCGCTGCCGTGAGCGTTGCCATGACGAAGAAGACGCAGATCTGATTCCGACGTAAGACGCAACTACTGGTTCGATGGTTTCCATGGTTGACGTCGCGAGGAAGAAGGTGATTCACGCGCAGGTGTAGGTATGGAGGTGCTGCGTTGCGTCACAGCTCTCGATTTTGAAGGAAATGTAGGATTCGCGGTGGCTGCCAGGCTCATGGTAAATGTGAACGGAGGGGCTAGTCCGTGGTGGATCGATGTCCGCACAGATCTGAAGCAGCAAAGTATGAAGGCTGGTGCGTGAGGAAGAAGATGGTACAGCGGCTTTGTGTTCGTGACGGCAGGTCGCTGTCTCTACAAGTGCTATCACGGCGTGGTGGTGGCTTCGAACGTGTAAAGAAGATGAAGCAGTCGCAGATTCCGATTGCAGCAGCGGGGGGATGTGTTTCCTGGCAATGGAGCGACGGTGGTGGCTTCGGGATGAAGGAGAGGAAGAGGCGCGAGAATGGCAGTTGGTGCGAGAAGATGGGGGTAGTGGCGCAGGCGTTGCCGGAGTTTCTGGTGACCACGTTCTGGCAAGCTGCAGCGACGGTTAGAATGGCGATGATGGCCAACTTCGGGGGTGGCAATTGCGGCATGAAGATGGAAGGAGAGAAGGAGTTTGGGTTAGGGTTTTGGTTGTGTGAAGGAGAGAGAGTGATGAGGTGGCTTGTTTCGATTGGTGATTTGAGTTAGTGGAGGATTGATGATGTGGCAAACTGTGAGTGGTTATTTTAGTGAGTGAGGGATTGAGGACGTGGCAAGCTTTAATTGGTTAATTTAGTAAGTGGAAGATTGCCACATGGCAAAATCTGGTGGACTAGATTTTAAGTGATATTAGGAGTGCAGCTTAGTAAAAAGTAAGGGTGCAGAGCAAAAATTTAAAGTTAATTTACATAAGGGGGTGTAAACCTGAAAACAAGAGGTGCAGCTAGCTCTAGAAATGTTTTTTTTTAGAAATAGATATTCCAATTGGAAAAAGGGAGTGTAAACATGAGAATTTGGGTTGCATTTAGTACTTGAACTATTTCTCTCCAAAATTCCTATTTTGGGACTTAATTTATGAATTAAAAAATTCCTTATTTACACTCTTAAGGACCTAAATTAAATTATAGCTGCATTATTAAACTCAATAATATCCAATAATGTGGTACGCAACTAAATACAATTTTTAAGCGCAAAAATAATATTAAATTCCCAAAATTTAAGTATTGAATGTGAGCCAAGGTTCGACTCATCATACCTTCCAGGCGGTTTGGAAGCGAGCAGCGCTTGGCGGTACGTGTCCCCCGCCAGGCGATTTTACTGCAGCAGTATTGGTGTGATTGTGTGATATATATAACTGTGCAATATTTATGTATATGTGTAATTTGTTAGCTCACCCTATCTGCTTATGTTTGGCGATGATCGTGTACGCGGTACACGAGAGCAGATGTTTTGTAGTGGATCTGGTGAGGCCTAGAGACGGAGCGAGGCTAGTTTTGGGAGAAGATTTTATCAGAACTTTTATGAAGTTTTTTTATGCTTTCAAATAAATTGTAATTATGAATATTCTGGACTTTTGGATAATTACAATCTTATTTATACTTATGAATTTTGGTTTATTGTGAAAGTAATAAAAGTTTTTAATTTTCCCGCGTTTTGGGAATATCAGTTATAATAAATGAAGTTTTATTATTTACTTCATTATTTTTACTTTTTTTAAATCCGTAACATCCGGTCGGGATGTTACAAGCTAGCCCTTCTCAGCATTGCGTGGGGGGTTACCAGTTTTGAGGTATTGGATGTACAGAGTTGTCCAATTTTCAGCATGGTCCAGGTTGAGGCAAATGTTTGATATAGATGGTGCGGATAATGTCTGTTGTAAGAGGGATATGTGCCTACTTTTCAGCTTAGTGTGGCTAGTTTGGATAGGATGTCAGCCCTGACATTCTCACTTCTAGGGATGAGTTGGACGCATACACGATCAAAAGCAGACTTGATGACGTTGCAAACCAGTGATAGTATTGCAAGAGAGTAGGGTCTTTGATTTGGAATTCGTCGTTCAGATTGCCTACAGTGAGTTTGGAATCAGTCTTGCTTGTGAGCATTTTGACGCCAACTTCGCGTGTGAGGGATAAGACAACTAGGATGGCTTTGTATTCGGCTTGATTGTTTGAGGTTTTGAAGGCAAAGTGGAGAGATTTTTCGATGAGGATATCGTTGGGGCCTTCCAAGACGATGTCGGCTCCTGCACCCTTTGGATTTGAGGAATCGTCTACATAAAGTGCCCATTGGTCCTCCTTAGGGGTGTGTTAAAGGTCGTTGACGAAGTCGAGTAGGCATTGAGCTTTGATGAGGCTGTGTGGTTCGTAACGAATGTTGAATTCAGACAGTTCCACGACTCAGGACGACATTCGACCAGCAAGGTCAGGCTTTTGGAGTATTTTCTAAATGGCGTAGTCGATCTTGACAATGATGTTGTGGTTTTGGAAGTAGAGGCGTAGGCGTCGTGCTGCATGCAGTAGAGATAGTGCCATCTTTTCCACCATTTGGTACCTGGTTTCTGGATCTTGCAAGGTTCGGCTAACAAAGTATACAGGGTGTTGAATACCAATGATTTCTTGGACTAGCGTTGCGCTTACAGTGTGATTTGTTGCGGTGATGTAGACGAGGAGTGGTTGGTGGATATCTGGCTTGTGGAGGATAGGTGGAGATGTAAGGGAGGTTTTGAGGTTTTGGAAAACTTGTTCGCATTCGTCGTTCCAAAACAACTTCGCGGATTTATTGAGTAGTTGGAAGATGGGTTGGGTCTGTTCGGCTAATTTAGGTAGGAAATGGGAGATGGTGGTTAAGCGGTCGATGATACGTTATACTTCTTTGATATTGTTGGGGCTTCGCATCTCAATGATAGCATTACACTTTTCAGGGTTTGCTTTGATGCCGCGTTGTGTTAGCATGAAGCCTAGGAATTTGCCACGATCGACGCCAAAAATGCACTTTTCAGGGTTGAGTCTGAGGTTGTATTGTCGTAATGCAGAGAATACTGTGGATAAGTCATGTGCATGCTATTGGTGGCTTGGGGATTTGACAACCATGTCGTCAACATACACTTCGACACACTTGGCCATTATGTGGTTGAAGACTTTGTCCATCAATCATTGATAAGTTGCTCCTACGTTTTTTAGGCCGAAAGGCATGACTTTGTAAAAGTAATTGGCGTCGTCGGTGATGAAAGCGGTCTTGTTCATGTCGGTTGTGGCCATTGGGATCTGGTTGTATCCGGAGTATGCGTCTAAAAAATCGAGGACCTTGTTATCAGCTGCACCGTCAACTAGTTGGTCAATGTTGGGTAGGGGATAAGCGTCTCTGGGGCAGGCCTTATTGAGATCTGTATAGTCAACACACATTCGCCATTTGCCATTTGCTTTTTTTACCAGAATCACGTTGGATAGCCAAGTGATGTAGTGGGCTTTCTCGATGAAGCCATGCGTTAAGCAACTTGTTGGCTTCTACTTTCGCTGCCAGTTGACGTTCTTCTCCGAGCTTTCGCTTTTTCTGGGAGACATATCTGGCTTCCTTATTGATGGAGAGATTGTGGACCGCGACCTGAGGGTCGACGTCGGGTAAGTCTGCGGCTGACCAAGCAAAGAGGTCAATGTTGTTTATGAGGGTGGGTGTCAAGATATCACGTTGTTCTTATTGGAGGCCAATGCCCAGCTTGAGGGTGCAGCCATTAGTGAGCTCCAAGGTTACAGTGTCATGAACTGGTTTGAGACGTGCGTCGCATCCTACTCTAGGGTCCAAGTCATCACTCGATAAGGCTATGTCAGAGTCGGGTGGGCGTTCAATGATGTTTGTTTGCAGGATTGGCAATTGAGGACGTAGGCTAGCCATGTAGCATTCTTGTGCGAGTCGTTAGTCACCGTGGATGGTAAGGATGTCACCAGACGGAGAGGGGAATTTCATGGCTAGGTGGGGCATAGAGACGACAACGTCTAAAGTGTTTAGGGATGGTCGGCCAAGGAACCGAATGGGGATTCTTTTGGTTTGAGTGTTGTCGCGAAAAACAGTGTGTCGGTCTATGTACCCACGGGTGGAGACCTTCTCCCCGGAGAAGTCGTAGATAGGTTCATCATAAGGGATCATGGCATTGGGGGAAGCTAGAGTTTCTGGTATGTATTCCAGTACAGGATGTCAACCAAACTGCCTTGGTCGATGAGGACCTTTTTTACCGCGTAGTTCTCGAGTTCAACTGTGATGACCATGGGATCATCCTGTTGGTGGTCGACGCCGTGGAAATCATCATTCGTAAAGGTAATGGGAGGCATACGACGTCTATGGTGAGAGTGGGTTTTGTGGTTAATGGACTAGAGTTGACGGAGATGTTTCTTTCTAGTTGAGGAGGTGGATCCGCCGCTGGCAAAGCCTCTAGAGATGGTGTTAATTGTGTTGCGTAGTGGGGGATAAGGATGTCACTAGACGGAGAGGGGAATTTCATGGCTAGGTGGGGCGTAGAGATGACAACGCCTAAAGTGTTAAGGGATGGTCGGCCAAGGATCGGATGGGGATTGTTTTGGTTTGAGTGTTGTCGAGAAAAATAGTGTGTAGGTGATATCGCTGTCGTTAGGTGATCAAATTACCACTACTTAACTTTAGCAACTTCAGTATTGTCAAGTTAGTAGTGAACAAAATAGTTAGGGTTAAGATAACCCTGAGTCGTCTCACAACGAATACGGAATTGATCTCAAATATTTGATTCTTAAAAATGCAATTAAAACTAGCAACTATAAAAATAGGGGGTTTTGATATGCAAAGAAAATGACACGGAAGATTGTAAACACAGTAATAGTAAATAGGTCAATTCCACTG
>Ga0209589_1005355_pt1 | contig 21790 bp, 19 predicted proteins | sample CowpeawhiteBW_FD_187525 | JGI IMG/M metagenome (GOLD analysis project Ga0209589, IMG submission 187525) | Root nodule microbial communities of legume samples collected from California USA - Cow pea white BW (SPAdes) (version 2) | ecosystem: Host-associated > Plants > Roots > Nodule | place: USA... | reverse complement strand
TTTTTTTTTTTTTTTCATTTGCCTTGTTACTTTATGTAAAACTGAAATACTGTATAGGTAACTAATTCGTCTTATTTGAATTTTTGTTTAATTGTGTAAGCATAATATTCTTATCATTAGCGGAATTGATAGTGCTAATTGAATTCAATTCCAATTAATGTGGTACTCTTAACGTTGAATTTTTGTATATATTTCTTAAAACTGTTTCTTTGGGTATTTGTATAAATAATTTTTTTTACTTAATATATTTAAATAGCTACTCGTCGTTATTGAAATTTAACATTAGGTATGTAGAAGTAGTAGCAAATTGTGCACTTCTGGTTTGTTGAAATTGAAAACAAGTTTATGCAATGTTGTACACCTTCGGAGATCATTTAAGAAAAACCACTGATGAAAAGAAACAATCTCATTATTTCGGAGGAAATATATAGATACGCATTAAAATTACACTTCATTCTAGAGATCTATGTTCCAAGTTTATACAGAGTGTAGTTCGAAAGTTGACTGATGAAGGCAATAGTACGTACTTTTTTGTAAGAGATAATAAAGATGTTTATAAAGGTGGGAGTAATTTTATAATACAAGTTATTGGTGTAATTTTCATAATTAAGATAGTAGTTAGTTTAATATTTTTTCATATCTTATTTTGGGGATGAAGATACGAAATTCGTAGGTAAGCTTTCGTGTAAGGTTAATATGTGGTAATTATTTAAAGTGTGTACAGAAAGTTGCAAGTCCAAGGGGACGGTCTCAAATTCGCTGTACAGAAAAGAGGTGTTTTGGACTCATAAACATTCTTGAGAGGGTGTTTAGGCATGTTTCATAGCCGCTATATTTTAAAAGATTCAAGCAACCTAAATTTGAGGGCAAAACCTGTATTTGGGAGCTAAGAAGCCATTACAAGAAGAATTGTGGACCTTCAACAAAAAGTTTACGGTAAAAATATCTACATTTAAACTATGGTAAGATGCAATTTTTTTATTTAATTTTACTCACTCTGCTAATGACTTGTCATATCTATTTAACTTCATATTTTAGAAATGATTTACTCATTTTAGAAAGTTTAATATTGCTGTCAATATAATTTAATGCTTACCAAATACTGTTTAATCGCGTATACTAATTTTAATTTTTAGTTTTAACGCTGACACAGTAGAAACTGATGAACATGAAGAATTTTTATATTTAATCGTTTATTGTTTGGTAAATTTAACGTTTTAACAAAGCTAAAGAAAAAAAAGTTAAGAAGCATCAAATAAAAATCCAAAAATTAACCCTTGCGGATTTGGTCATTTATTTATATCCTGCTTCGGAACGATTTTCGTAAGATTATTGCACCTATGTAATCTTCTGCCCGTAGAACAAGCAAAACAAATCGGGTAGAAAATTTCCTGAACTTATCTGCTTACCCATTTCTAAGATAACATTATTTGTGCCATGCTAGAGCATTTTAAAGGAAGTTTCTTATTAATAAAGCATTATTTTAATTTGAATCTTGCATACACGATATTTTAGAATTGAAGAGCCCTGTTTGTGATTTTTTTTTTTTTTCAGTTTTACGAAGCTCGTATTTGTAGAACCTAGAATAAAATAACGTTTTCATTGATAAAAAACTTCCATTGCAGATTTTTACCTCAACCCATTGGTGTGAAAGCCAAAGGTCCGAGAACCTTAGAAAGGGCAACAGAACTGGTTTGATCACTAACTACATATACAAATCAAATGCAGTTGTAATCCTTTTGCAAGCCATCACAGATAAGTTTCGCAATGGCTGCAGCTGAAATGGTATGCAAAATTGGTTTTAAACTGCACCTTGAAGTTGGCTCAACCCATGATTTTGACATGAATTTGCTTCCATTATACTAAATTAGCACTCTGCTTAAACCACTTGTTTGGAATAAGGTGTGAAGGCTAATCGGCTAGAAGATTTCTGCCTCTGAGCTAGGCCTAGACCATTTGCTGATCTTGTAGAAAACCCACCATTGCTACTACTATCCTGCTTCAAGAGCAACTCTGGAATATGCTGAAGGTTAACTTCAGATTTATGATTCCTCCTGATAAGTGTAGCCTTCCTTTTATCAAGGTTACTTTTCCTGTCTGCTATACCTTCCATAACATCAGACCTCACCTCACTACCAGTGGCCAGACTAAAAGCATTTCGGTAGTGACTGAGAGTTTTGCGGGACAAAGGTGAGTTTGGGTTGGACGAACCATTTTCTGAATACTTAAGAGACCTTTTTTCGTACTCTACCATGCTAAAGATTTCAGATGCACATTTCTTCATTTTAGGTTTAGCTCCGTAATGACCCTGCAAAGAGCGCATCACTGGGGAGAGCTTCGGCTCCGAGGACTTCCTTCTCAGCGGCTGGAATGATTCAAACAGTTCACAGCTTGTACTATCAGCTGGACTGTTGTTCTCTGTCTCATCTTGTCTGAAGGAATAACAATTTTTATGCTCATCACTGAATTAAATGCTCATTACAAGTAATCATATTCAAGGAGATTCTATATTTTATTTAATCCAAATAGAAAACTTGTATATTTGTAACCTGTAACCATAGTTAAAATAACATAGCCCCTTTGCATACTTCTCATAACTTTAAAATCAATCAGTACCCGCTAAAAGGGTTTAGATTAACTTGTGGTGGTATTTACTGATATTCGTCAATGAATAAATAAACTGAACTTACCGTGGAGAACTTGGCTGAGGGTGCTTTCCATTAAGTGGAATGTGAAGGGTCTTGAGAGCAAACATGTGCATATCAGTCACAAGTCCATTCACCTTCCTTATGTCTGCCACCTACAATTTCCCAAACATCAGAATTTCATCCATAACTTACCCAGAGAAAAATATATACATGCAACAAAAAAGTTCAAAACCATTTCATATAATTAAATCTTGTACAAGATAAAACTTTTCCATGCTTTTGTTTCATCCAAAGTCAATAGAAATATGCATCAGCCTTTTTTCCACGTTCGATACAGAATTTGTGACTCAGTTTCCTTATGAAATTCCTGAAACCTTTAATCAGAAAGAAGAATACCTCAACACCATACTTGATTGCAATGCCAGCTAGAGTATCAAATTTGGAAATAGGATGTTGAATGTAAACTGGTGTTGGAGGAGATGTTGATGCAAAAGATGACACCATCATCATTTGCCTATTCGGTAGGTTTTCATCGTATTCATACTTAGGTCGTGTTTGGATCTGCATTGCGATTCTCTTTAAAAATCAATTGCAAATATCCTAAATTTAAGTCCTCTGCCAACTCAACCAAACAGGTCGATAAACCGATTCTGATTTTCGATCGTTATGCTCTTTCCACTTAGACATTGGAATCACCGATGCAAGCTCATCACAACTGCGTCAAATCAGAACGGTAATACAAATGCAGGTGAAGAACTGAACAATGTTAACTGTGGATCGCAGGTTGTTATTTCACAGAAAAGAAAAAACGAGGATTTCTTTCACCCTTTTGCGATGAAGATTACTCGAGCCTTGACTAATTTTATTTTTTTATAAATATCCGTCAAAGCTAAAAATGAATTACTAATGATTAGAGCTATAAATACGTACCAGCTAGATTGCGTTGAAAAAACACTTAAAAATAGACATTTTCCAAATGCATTTTTGGCATTTCTTAATATGAAAAGGAGATCTTGGTGGTTTGTATTTTATGTATAGCTGTTGATATTCATCCCTACCAATAAAAAACAACCCACTCTATTTAAGGCTTCTCAAACTTCACACCATCTTCATAATTGCTTAACATTCAGTGGCTATAGGAATATCTTTCTTAACAGCATTTCATTACTCTAAATTTATGTTTTTTTAACAAAAGCAATTTAATTAACAAAAAGCAATTACGTTTTTTTTAACATAACATTAATTTTCAGGGTCATTTTTCATTTCTCCAGTTGAGTGGATCTTCTACACAACCTCAATACTATTGTGTTTGATCCCACTGTGATATATGTTATTCGCCACTAATAACTTTTGGAATTTGTATTACAGACGAATGTTCTATAAATAAACCAAAACAATTACCTTCATAAACAAATAAAATTACTTCTGTAAATTGATTTATAGAAACCCTTACACAGTTTCTATAGAAAATGAAGTTTCATTTTTAAGCTGTGAATTAGTTTACTTACAAAATTTATATATTTTTTCAATTGAAAGTGTTCAAGAAATAATTAATCTAAGCAGATTAGATTCCATATATTACGGATTAGGAGGTTTCAGTTGATTAAAATGTCAGTCATTATAAAACATCAGAAGAGAATAATCATGTGAACACATTATAAATTCTGGTTAAGAGCAATGTAAACACATTTTAAAAGCAAAAAATGAAACCTCAAAGGAAGCAAGTGGTGAAAGTAAAGTTACAAATAAAATGATAGTAAAAACGAACGAACATCGTTTGATTACTCTAAATTTATGGATTTTGACAGAAATATATGAATTGTATTGCACAACCACCAGAATACTCGATGTGAAAATTTTCCAGTGGCATCTATTGGAGTGTTAAAGATCTACAACACAAGTTCAATGTTACACCACCATCTGATACCACATGCGACTAATCAAGTTCTTCATCTTCATCTTCACTATCCTCTGCATGTTCTCCTTCTTTGTCGCCTTCTGCATCTTCTTCACCCTCCATCTCTTTATCACCTTTTCCTTTGCCTCCAGTATTTCCTGATAAGGAAGAGTAAGCACAGTAGTTAGAAAAGACCGAGAAGGGTTATGTGGGAAGCATGTGCAAAGAACAAGTTCGTAGACAAATGATGCAGGCAATTGAAGACTTCAAAATTAGAAGAAAAATGACTAGGGGGCTAAAAGCAATGATCAAGGGAGAAGAGGAAAAGAAAAAAATTAACTTATGAGAGTTGCTCAAGAAGCAAAGACTTCTCTACAGGACATAATCAATTGATTTCAGAAGGATCACCATGTCTATTATACCAGAAAGTAATAAAAATGACAACTTTAATGACAATGTCATCTATCAGCATCAAGGGAATATGTCTAATGAACTGCTATTCACCACGCTTTTAGTAAAAGTACTTCTGGATTTGGTACTTTCAAATCAAGATATGAAGAACTGCTATTCACCACACTCTTGGTGAATATTAGACAGCTAATATAATTGGTGTTTCGATAGAATTTTTAGTAATAACAAAAGAATCTACTTGAGGTCGAAGTGTAGGATCAGATACCATATTCACTGAAGAGAATTTCACCCGAACACAGTCCCTTCTCAATTTTAACTAGTTGAAGAGTCATCCTGGGTCCAATCTCTTGCAATTTGACAGCACTTTTTGTAGAAGCACGATTAACTCTACCAAGATCACTAGACAAAGTAATTGTTGCTGCTTCCTCATCAGCTTCACTTTCGGATCCATAGCCAGCCCTTAAAAATCAAAAAGTTAAAGAATTAGGAGGAAACAGCCTGGCTAATTATTTTGTACAGATAGCAGAATGCAAAGGTCAATTGGATCATATCATACAAGTTTTCTTCCAGATCATCATTCAAAATCAAAAAGTAAAAAAAAAATGAAAACTTGATTAATTAAGCAAGTATCGTACTTTGTGACAAAATCACTAACGTCTTGAAGATTCCTTAGATCAGGAACCTGATGGGTCTGTACAAGTTTTCTTAATCTGCGTGAAACACCTACAGGTTGTAATCTAATGGAATAATGCCGAAAATCAATGAGCTTAGTGTCTTTGTTATAATTAAGCAACAGGATTCTTTGGCAAGTGGAGAGCTTAACCTGAAATAAAAAGTCGTCACAGTAAGAGATGAAGGACTTGGGTGTGAAGTAAGTCAGATGTGATGTGTGCATATAAACTCACAGTTTTGACATCAATTGTTGGAAAAATATTCTGAAACATGTTAGTTGTAAGCTGTAGAGGTAACTCTCCTCTCACAAATCCTGAAAGCACAATCTGACAAGAAAACAGAGACATAAATGTTAGACAAACAACAAATATATACAACTTAAACTATCAATAGTTACTAAGTAACTGGTTACATCTTTTAAAACCAAAGTTTCAACCCGTTGCAAAAAGTTTCATCTAGCTCAAACAGTTAAGAATGTATAAGAAAAAAAATAAAGTTTCATACAAACTAAGAGTTCTTGACCATCTTATCAGTCTTCAACTTGATAAGGATTAAAAGTAAAACATAATAAATCATCTCTTCGTATCACATCACTAGTGATAACAACATGGTGAATTGCATTTGAGGAATAAATATTATCACAAAAAATTATCAATTATGCCTTACTTTCAAGAATCTGTAACCCTTCAGTAGAAAGTGAGTACAAAGAATACTTTACCAAAGCAGAATTTTTGAAAAGATCCTTAGGGCATCTAGGATGCAATTGAGATCGCGCAATGTCAGCAGCCAATGAATATTCTTGTATCTTAAACGTAAGAGTAGGCCCTTGAGGGGTTGTTGCAACCCTCAAGTAGGGTGAACTTGCAGTTTTTGACAATATAAAGAAATGCGTGACACCCATTGGTCCAGCAACATTCAGAAAGTCTCTCAAATTATTCCGTTTCTTTTCCTGCAACATAGAAGACAAAAATTTATACATTTAACTTTAAGACACACAAAACAATTTCGCTAAAACCTTGTAAGACCACTATGAAAGACAAAATTCTCCCTTTCAAATATTGAAATTGACTCCAACTCAACACTACTTGTAAAGTGAAATTAACCCTATGCCAATTAATCCCCATGTCTGGGGATATAATCACAGAAAAATTTGTTTTACCCTTTCACAAATTATAATTTTTACTACATTTCTAGTTGCAGGAACACAAAACAAGAATCAATTTTGAATCCAGCCCTGAAAAGATTACATCAATCTCTACACAGTTAAGTCAAAGATGAACAACGAAAGTTAAGAAGAATAAGGGAATATTGAATTAACCCTAAGGCTGAGAGCAGTATATGGGAGCATCAACTTTCTGAGGTCCATCTGAAGCTGTTTGAGAGAGGCCGGTATCTTTCCTCGTGAAAAGACGAAACTTTTGGGGATTTTCTTTCCCGTAATAGGATCCACGGTGGGTTGCTCTTCCGGTTGCTTCAGCTTTTTCATCACAAAGGGTTTCCTAAACCCATGTTTATTCTTCCTCTGTTCCATTCAAACAGAGAATACTATGAGTTACGATAACGGAAAACCATAATCGAAATGAGAAAAGAGAAACGCAGAAAAAGAGAGACAGAAACATTACCATTGTTTAAGGTTGTGTGCCGCCGAAAGGGTTTAGGCCTGAAGGAGCTGCACAAAGGTTTAGAGTATATAACTAAATGGGAGACAGTGACGAAGGTGAAATATATCTTAAAATTGATAAAAAATAAATAAATAGTTTGAATAGGTATTAGGTTCTTAATTTAAAATGTATTTTTTTAGTATTTAATAAATTTAAATTTCAAAAAAATATTTATATTGTATTTGTTACTTTCTTTTTAATTTATCTTTAAAATATTTTTAGCCTAACTATCAAAGTATTATTTTTTTTATCATTTGATATTCTATATATTTTCATCATAGAATCGGGTGTACTGTTAAAACAGTTAACAAAAATAATTTATTATGTATAAGTTTTTAATATTCTAGATCTTGTTATTCATATTTTAACTTAAATAATAGTAAGTGAATAGTAAAATTGATGTAAATAAGTTAAAAACTTATTTTATAACAAATCATTAGACATTAAAAATAAAATATAATAGCGTATTAAAGACTGAAACTTTAATATTTCTTAAAGAAAATTGATTCTATTTAAAAATTGAGGACCATTTCTTAAATATCCTATCCACAAAATTAAAATTTAAGGCCTTACTCAAGGGTCTTGAGTCCACTACCATTAAGATACACAACATTAATAATTTTCAAATTATTTCAAACATTATCTTTTAACAAAATATTTCTACAATTTCTTTTTACCAAAGTTTGGTCTTGTTTGATCCAATTTTTTACTTATAAGAATATGTTTAAGTAAACACACTTTTAAAAAAATACCTTATACTTTTGTGCAGGAAAAAAAGTTTGAAAAATTAACTCAATAAATTTAATTATAACTTAAGTGTAATTTCTTTCTAAAAACCTTTCTCATCAATTTCTTCCTCGTGCAAGATTTCTTCTTTTTTATTGATTACAATTATTGTAACAAACGTGTCCATATTTATTTTAAAATTTGGACCGAATCAGACCGAAATGAACTAGATCATATCGAATCGAATTGCACCGAACAAAACCAAACCAAATCGGACTAGACCAGACCAAACTAAACCGGATTGAACAGCACATGACTCAACTGAATCAGACTGAATCAAACCAAACTGAACCTCACGGAATCGAACCGAACCAAACTGAAACAAACTGAACCAGACCGAACCAAACCAGACCAGACTGAACCGAATCGAACCAGAATGAACCGAATTGGACCAAACCGAACTGGACTGAACCGAACCGGACTGAACCAAACTGGATCGAACTGAACTGGACCAAACCGAACCAGATCGAATCGAAATGGACCGAACCAAGCCGGACCAAACCGAACTGGACTGAACCAAACCGGACCAGACCGAACCGGATCGGACCAGACCGAACTAAATCAGACTGAACCAAACCAAACTGAATCGGACTGAACTGAACTGGACTAAATCGGAAAGGACCAGACCGGACTGAACCAAACCGAACCGAATCGAACCGCATTAAACCGAATCAGACAAAACTAAACCAGATTGAGCCCAACTGAACCGGACCAGACTGGACCAAATCGAAATGGACCGAACTGAACTGGATCAGATCGAACCAAACTGCACCAGACTGAACCAAACCAAACAAGACCAGATCGAACTGAATAGAATTCGACAAAATTGAATCGCACTGAATCGAACCAGACTGAATCGAACTGAGCTGAACTACACCAAACCGGACCGAACCCAACCAGACCGAACCCAACTGAACCAAACCATACCGGACAAGAATAAACGGAATTGGATCGAATCGAACTGAGACGAACCAGATCGAAACGAATCGGACCGAACCGAAGTAGACCGAACCAAACCGGACCGAATCAGATTAGATCGGATTGAATCGAATCAAACAGAATCAGAACAAACCAAACCAGCCCAAATCAGATCAGACCGGACTGAACCGAACCAAACTGAATTAGAACAAACCAAACCTGACCGAATCAGATCAGACCGAATTGAACTGAACCGAACTGAATCAGACCAAACCAACCCCTACCAGACTGATCAAAACCGAACCGAATAATTTTGATCTGAATCAAATCGAACTGGACTGAACTGAACCGGACTAAATTGAATCGTATTGGATCGAACCGGAACAAACAAAACCGAACGAAATCAAACCGAAGAAACTAGATTGAACTGAACCAGACCGAACCGAACCGAACTACATTGAATCAGATCAGATCAGACCGAACTTGATCGGACTGAATCGAATCAGAGCAGACTGAACCAAACCCCATTGAACCGAACCGAAGCCGAAAAAACTGAACTGGATCATATCGAACCGAACTGCACCAGACCAAAGCGAACCAAACTCCACCGGACTGAAATGAATCAGACTGGAACAAACTGAACCAGACTGAATTGAACCAGACTAAATCGAAGTAAGCTGAACTGCACTAAATCGGACTAAACCAAACTGGACCAAACCAGACCGGATCAGACCAAACCAGACCGGACAAGACTAAATAAAATCGAACCGAACTAAACCAAACCGGACTGAACCGAACAAAAATGAACTGAACCGAACCAGCCGAACCGAATCGGACGGAACTGAATCGGACCAAACCGAACCGAACCAAACCAGACCGAATCAAACCGAACCGGACCAGATCGAATCAAACCAAACCGAACCTACCCGAACCGAACCGGATCGAGGTGAACCAAACAAAACCGGACAAAACCAGACTGGACCAGACCAAACCGGACCGAACCAAAATGAACCAAACCAAATCAAACCGGACCATAACGGACCAGACCAGGCCGAATCGGAACGGACCAGACCAAACCAAACCGAACTGAATCGAACCGAACCGAACCAAATTAGACCGGACCGAACCGAACCGGATCAAATCAAACCGAACCGGACCGAATCGAACCGAACCGACCCAAACTTGACCGAACCGAACTGAACCGAACCGGATCGAACCAAAGCAAATCGGACCGGACCGAACCAAATCGGACTGGACCAGACCAAACCGGACCGAACCAAAATGAACCAAACCAAATCGGACCGGACCGCAACGGACCGAACCAGGCCGAACCGGAACAGACCAGACCAAACCAAACCAAACCGAATTAGACCGGACCAAACCGAACCAGATCGGATCAAACCGAACCGGACCAAATTGAACCGACCTGAACTGGACCGAACCGAACTGAACCGAACCGGACCAGACCAAACTGAATCGAACCAAACCCAACCCAACCAAACCAGACCGGACCGCACCAGACCAAATCGGACCAGACCAGACCAAGCCGGACCGAACCAAAACGAACCAAACCAAACCAGACAGGACCTGACCGGACCGGACCAAACCAGACTGGACCGGACCAAACGAACCGGAACGGACCAAACTAAATCGGACCGAACCAAACCGAAACGAACCAAACCGATCGAATTGGACCAAACCGAATCGAATTGGACCGAACAGAACCAGTCCGAAACGGACCGAATCGGACCAAACCGAATCAGACCAGATTGAATTGTACCGGACTGAACCGAACCAGACCGAATTGAACCGGACCAAATCGAACGGGACCGAACTGAACTGAACCGGATTGGACCGGACCAAACCGGATTGGACTGAACCGGACCTGACCAAACTGAATCGAACCGAACTGGACCGAACCGAACCAGACTGAACCAAACCGGACCAAACTAAACCAGACCGAACCGGACCGAGTCGAACCGAACTGAATTCTACCGAACCAAACCGAACCGAACCAAATCGAATTGGACCAAACCGAATCGAATTGGACCGAGCCAGACCAAACCGAACCGAATTGGACCAAACCGAATCGGGCTAAACCGAACCAAACTGAACTAGACCGAACCGAACTGGACCGTACTAAATTGGACCGGACTGAACTTAACCGACATAGGAAAGTTGTTTTTTAATTGCGTAAAAATGTCACACCCAATCTTTTCAGCAACAATACTATAATCGTAAGCTCCCTCTTCAACAAATCAGACATAATGTTATTCACTGAATTAAATATAATAAGTCTATAAACAATAACATAAACAATCTATATACTTTCAATTAAAAAAATTAAGCATAATGTTATTCTCTAAATTAAATATAACAAGTGTATAAATAATAACATAAACAAATTGTGTATTTTCAACAAAAAAAATCCAAAGGACAAACTTAAATTGGTGTGTATTAACCTTTGACAAAAATAATTATGTTGTCAAAATGGAGAACGAGTTTCAAAAATAATAAAAGCGTAAATATTGAAGATAAGTTTTTAAAAAGAGAAAAAAAAGTGAAATGATTGTGATTAAACATTGAGTATAAAAAGATGAGAATAATGTAAAAGACAAATAAGAGAATGATAAAATGTTAGGGTTAGGGTTCAAAAAAAGACATACAATTGGTGGAGTGGGAGGTGTTAGAATTGTGCTGAAGGTGGTAAGGTGTGAAGGCGAGAGCAAAGGGGAAGGAGTGGCATGACCATCAACGATAAGGATGGTGATGAGAAACTCTTGATCATTGTCTCAATAGTAGTAGTTGAATTAAAAATAGAGTGTACACAATGTTTAGGATACAAGGCCATGAAAGAGTAAAAGGAATACTGTGAATATAACCCTAACGTACCATCTTGAAAAACATATAAGATTAACTTCAACTCTAAAATCTTGGTCTCCAATTATGAGGTGTTATTCGTTAGAGTATGATGATATGATTATGATATGCACCATTTATTTTGATCACATTTTTTTTTTTTGAAGATCTTTGATTCAAGAAATTAATCCACACTAATTTAGTCAAGTCCATGGATAGGATGAATCAAGATTTTTAACTACTTTACTACGACGATTAATCCGTTTCAACATGATAAAATGAATTGTGTCATTATTTTGTTGTTTTCAACAACAGAACTATACTTTCTTTTGAGATCTGTTAAGAACGTTTAAATTAAACTTTCTTTTTATCATTTGATCTTGATTTGTTTTAGTAATATCCTACTATACAAATGTTAAATTTCTAAAATAATTGCATATATCCACCTCTCCTCCTTTGACAAATCATTTAATCATTCAAATTAAGTATTTATGCAGTAAATTAATTATAAATAAAACTAAACAATAAATCAGTGGGGAAAATTTTCCAGACACTAATAGCTAGTCACACGAAACTAATTTAAAGACAACATTTTAACATTGCATGTTACTAATTTAAGGAACAATAAATGTGTAGTTGCATGCACAATGTTTCTGCTCATGGACGCTTTTTAAGATCATAGTTCAGTAATACATAATATCATATCAAAAACAACTTTTTGAAAAGACAATGACAAATACTTTACACTCTATTTTGAAAGAAAACTATAAAAATAATTTTCTTAAGAAATTCATTCTAAACAAATTTCGTTAACCGGCTTTGAACAAATTTTTAATCAATTCATTCACTTACTTAGAACTTTACTAGCATTTTTAATAAAAATAAGAAATGACTTCTAAAGTAGATTTGATAAAGTCATTGAAATATTTTTTTTTTCTCAATGTAAAGTTGTGTCTTCAAGCACGAATTACTGTAGGGATAATTTTTTTTTTAAATCTACTAATTTCAAAAAAAGAAATTAAGCCTGTTTGATAAATTTGTCGGTTTTCAGAGTATGCATCTGAATCCAAATATGCTTATTGAAATAACAGCTAATGATACAATCTATCGTGTGATGATCTCTGATGCCGAAGAAGTGCTTTTGCAATACTTTACTTTTGCCGTACAACATATATGCATTATAAAATTTAATTTTAATGTGATAATAACATGCCATTACAATTTTACATTGACATAACATAACTCTCTTTACAGTAATATAGTTTGTTCCTATACTTCCTCACATTTTTTGTTTAGCACAACAGCAAGAGTCGATTTGATCCCATAGCTCTCTCCAGAGTAATGAATGTTAATCATGGATATGTAATCTGCTACAAAATTGCAATCGAGGCAACAAACCTACAAAATTACTTAATTCAATCATAAAGTCACGCAATTCAGATAACCTAGCAAAATTAATGTAGCCAAGGACGATCAACTTAAAATCATCTAACCAGCTTTCAGATAATAAGTTCCTGACTGTTGAAGGTAGTTTCAGATTTACTTCATAATTTGTCTTGTCTAGTTAATAGTCAATATTTTTCTCCCCTCTATTTTTTCTTTCCTTCTACAACTTCTATCTTATTGTAAACCAGAAAGACAGGGAGATACTCTTCTGGCATTTTCAGCTTCTAAAAACTACAGGTGATGTTCAAAGATATGCTGCTAATGTCATCCAGAATCAGGAGTAAAACATTACTTACCATGTTGAATTATAACTCTATCCAAGGTAGCGAAGCAAGACTCCGTCATTCCCCAATACAAATCCTTTTTTGTCATCAATGAACCTGCAACAAGTAGACCATATACAATAAGATTTTACTTCAGAAGTTTTATAACCTTCAAAATAGCATTAACCAATTCCCAAAACTCCTGTATACTCTTTCCGGGAAAATTTGTCATTCCGTTATTTTTAAAACATAAAAGATAACATTCTATTTCTAGTCAACTGCATCCATCATAAAATTGGAAAGTATCATAAAGACAAATAAAAAATACAAAGAGTACATTGGAATCCCTTAATATTTTTTAAGATTTCGCATAATATATTTGTTTTCTTTACGTTTACAACAACCCCTTTATAAGGGTACACAACACTTTTCAAACAATTAGGAGAAATTAGTGAAGAAAGATAGGGGAAATGAGTGTGATTTACTCAAATATAAATATAAAAAAAAAAGGCAACATGTGGAGCCTGGTGTGGTTAGACAGGGAACTTGCCCAATTAAACTTTAGTTTTTAAAGGGTAGAAAATAAATCGCTATAATTATAAATTTGAGGCTCAGTAATAGTTAGACTGACTTCACTGAGTATAAATTTGCAGCAATGTTGTCAGCAGCTTTGTCACGGATCCATGACTGGCCACCATTAGTAGTTCTCAAAAGAATACCACTTCCTCCTGCTGCCCAAGCCTCATCCTGTATACATAATTTAGCAAATTACATATACAAAAGAATGGCTTCCTCATTGCTCTCTGGTTTAAAAATTAAAAAGAATATTGCAATACTTGTTACACGCAAGATTGTTTACACGCAAGAATTGCTTACTTAATAAAGCAATTATTTGAATGAAGGAACACTTTACCGTTGAACGATATCCAACATCAAGAATGCCAAAACCTCGGCTTTGAACAGGAACCTCCTCAAATTCTTCAGTTAACTGAAACAATAATATATATTAGCTCATATTTGAAAAGAAATGAAGCAGACATCTACAGCAAGCAAAAAGTGCAACAGAGCCAATTATCTCTTATCAATAGATTTTAACTCATCAGTTTAGAAATCTATCCTATTTTGTACAAAAACAACAGAAACAAAAAAGTTTCAAGCACTTGAGTGCTTTGTTAGAAAGAGCTTTCATTCCTATAACCCTCTTCAACTTCTCCCTAGTTTAACAAGATGCAACTCAAACATTTTGGGCTAGTTGAATTGGGAACACAGATAAGTTTGATAAAACATGTACCGGGCAATCATTATTTTCCAAAATCAATCCATTTCCAAACATGCACTTAGTGTCACACGACAACAACAAAAGGAAATTGAATGCAAGAAAGATCTTTGATCAAAAACAGAAGTTTCCTGTTAATAAATGAGAGAAGGGAGAAAAAACCAGTCTATGAATGTATAACATAAAGATGGAAATGTCCGAGTGAGGAAGGGTAACAAAATTAAAAGTAATTTAAGACTTAGGAAAATATTTAAAAGATTATCCACAATTAAGGACTGAAATGGAAGACTTTTATCTCACATTCATACCATGGAATGAAATTCTCAGAACTACTTACCCCTGTGCCCTTGCTGAGATAAAGACCACCTCCACGAACAAGAAGCCAAAGACCACCATCAGCTCTCCATCCCATGTTCTGTATTCTTCTGGCCACTGCTCTATTATGTGGCTGCCAGAACGGCTGAAAATAAAATAAAATAAAAGAGTTATTGCCTACTACGCAGAAGACAAATCACCAGTCAATGTGATACCTCATGGTTAAATAGAAAAGAAATCATCTATACAATCCACTATCTGAGATATATATATCCTAAGGAAGAGCTAATGCACCACCATAGAATTTAGAATCATTAAGCATTGAAAAAGGAAGAAAGTTTTTACAGTAAAAAAGCTGGTGAAGAAGAAACAGAGAAAATCCTCTGATTTTGTCTGTTGTTAAATAACTATTTTTCCACGGAGGTATATTCTATCTATGGAATCAACTGGATGAAAACAAAGAAAAGAAATTCTAGGACAAATCCAAAAGGAAAGTTTTGTACATCACTTTAGCTTACTTTTTGGGCCTTACAACCAAGAAGACCCAACATCAGAGAAAAATATTTTCATTACTTCAGTAACTGATGTAATCTGTTTCACCTGACCAGCTTATGGCTGCTACTTCAGAATTTTCATATTGACAATTTCATTTCAGGCGAACATTTTCTCATAACTCAAATTCTAGGAAAGGCATAGCACAATTACCACACACAACAAAGGCAAAAAAAAGGTCATCCTGAAGTAAAATCCTCACCTGACCAGGCTCCCAGGTTAAGTAGAAGTTGCCCCGACTTGAGACTGCAACATACCTTCCATCTGGAGAGCGATTGACAGTATTGAAAGTCCCAGTGTAATAGCTTGCACCACTAATACCACTAGAAACTGTTCTGAAGAAGCAACACAGATAGATAAATGCCTTGACATATAAAATTGAAAACGTTCAACATTCACATAACAATGAGTTTTTGAAGCACAAAGCCGAATAAGACAAACTTCTTCAACAAACAAACCCATCAACACTCACCCTACAGCCAAACTCAAACATTTCAATTTTGTTAACACTCCACTTACTATTTTGAAAGAGTAGCATTAGGACACTACACCATATCCGTGACAGTTCAATGCATACATAGACACTTGTGCATTATTGGAAACTCACCTGTTAAGAGTAGCCGACACAGTTTCCTGAACAGCAGCTCTCCAGTTGTAACCCCTGTTAGCAGTAACGTATATTGCACCTTCGTCAGTGACCATCTCTGCACTCTTCTCACCAGTCGCTTTTATGTACACCTGCAATACACCCCATTACATTTCAGCACAATTTTCACAAACACAGAAATAAACACAAATATTATTATTAGAATGAATAACAAAGCATAAACAACCATATCCCCAGGAAGTTCAGCACTGAGAGGTATCCTCTCCCAGCTTTCTCCAGCATCAGCAGTGTACAACAGAATCGCAGGTTTTCCAACTATCCACCCTTCCTTCCCCTTGAAACTGATAGAATTAAAGCGATAGTTGAAATCTTCATCTTCGGCAGAGGGAATCGAACGCGCAGCCCAAGTGTTTCCTCCGTCCTTCGTCTCCAGAATTGTTTGCCTCGTCCCGAGAAGAAAACCTAAAATACGAACACCGTTCATTCATTCAACTCCAATTCAAACCAAAACAACAGCATCCAAGTCGACACGAGAGAATACTACAAATTTACAATACCGTGGTTGGGGTCGTCGGGGACAAAAGCGATGTCGAGAAGCACGACGCCGGGGTCGATAGGGAGGTACACTCTCTCCCACTCCGAAAGCGTGTCTTCGGCCCTCGCCGGAAAGTGAGGAAGCGAAACCGATATTGCGGCGGTTTCGGCGAGGAAGCGTCTCCTGCTCCGGGAAATGTCGTCGGAAGAAGAAGAAGAGGCTTTGACAACGAGGCTTCGATTCCGAGGGAAGGTTCGCGAAGAATGTAGAGAAGGCCTGAACAAGGAGGTTGAGTCGGTGAAGGTGAATTGCAGAGTGGCCATTTTCGTGTTCTCTGTGTTTTCTCTCTCTGCCTTATCCTAACGGGCTTCGCGGGTGATTTCAACCACTTCACCTTCACTCAGTGGATCATATGCTTCCAATTTCCAAATCTTTCTTTTTTTCTTTTATATTTATTCTATCCACCACTTCTACATCAGAACTAATTTTTCTACCACATTTTTTTTTCCTCTTAAAACGATAAATAAAATAAGTGTTAGGAATCTCAAGTATAGACTAGAAATAAAAAATATAGAATTGTACAAAAATAAAGATTCATTATCTTAAAATTTTAGGTTAAAAATAATATTAATATTTTATATAATTAAATTCAGATCTATTGATATTATATTTTCTCGTAAAACTCCCTCGATCTAACAAATATATTAGTAGAAATTTAGTAGAAATTTTTGAGTAATATTCTTACACGGGCTCATTTGTACGTAACTAATACTTTTTACATTCTTTTCTATTCACCGCATCAGAATAGAAAAACAAAAAGTAAACAAAATAGATACCATATTGCATGCTACAACATATAATTTTGTTACCTTATAATCTTTTGGTTGTTTTCCAATATCCATTTCTGAATTATGAAACCTGAGATTGATTATTTAATATTACTACTTCAATTACTAAGGTTACAAAATTTGACCTGTTATGAATGAGAAATTTTGTTAATTTGTAGAAGGAATTGAAAGATAACTTATACTCTGACAACAAATTATTTGGGTTATTTTCTAATTAATAATCATTGGAAATATATATTGTGATTGGGAATGACGAAAATAATGAGGTTAAAAGTGATATAAAGGACCTTAGTTTTTTTTTTTTTTTTTTTCTCTTTATAGAGACTAAAAGGAGTAGAACAAAGATCCTTGTGCTAAAAACAGGGACCATAAATAACCCATTTATGTAACTTTTTGTTAACTAGATTCCAAATTTAAAATTACTAAAATATTATGCAGGGATTAAGACATTAAGACACATTAAAATTCTAAAGTTTCCCCTAATTTTAAAATGATGCAGGGATTAGTAAAAAGTTTAAAGCAGAAAGACATTAAGACATTGATTCTCAATCACAAACAGCCACTACGTGGAGAGGAAAAATAGATTCCAGACATTCGTAAAGTTGCCCGTGTTATCATTTTCAATCAAATAAACTCTCTTTTCATATCTGAAACAAATTTAATCTCTACTTGAATTTTCTGCGTTCAAATATAAGAGAAAACAATAAAACTGATATACAACACAGAATAAAAAAATTACTGAATATATATATCTTTTAGTCAATGATCCTATGACTCTATTTTTTACTTCTATCTTCTATTTCTTTTACATGGTTTAATGTAAGTTATTAATTAATATATTACTATCTTTTTATTTTAAAAAATCAATGATATAAAGTAAACCACGTCAAAAAAATAAATGATGGGAGTAAAAAATGATAGTAAAAATACAATTTTCCATCTTTTATTCATGTAAGCAAAGAATGATGATGACAACACTTTAGAATAATATATATACAAAAGAGAGAAAGAGTGCAGGAAACTTTCCTTGTGGAAGTAATCAAGAATCGCACAAACATGTATAAATAATGATAAACCCTCTTAATTACATCATTTCAAAACTAAATCAAAATGCACGCATTCAACTATCTAACTAGAGTTTGCATTAGCAAGTACATACATATATAACGAGTGCTTGAGTTGAAGGCATTGTTGCATGGAACAATGGAGAAAGAGAAAGAAATAATGGCAGAAGGAGAAGTGTTGAAGTTTGATGAGACAACGATAAGCGCTCAAAGAGCTGCAAGGAGTGGAAACTGGAGAATGTTCAAGAAAATCTTGGAGAAAGACACAAAGCGTTTGGTGGAGCCTTTTGACTTGTTTGGGAACACTGCGATTCACATTGCAACACGTTCCAACAATCCAGGGCTTCTCCGTGAGTTGTTGGAAATGCTGAGTGAGAAGGAGAGGTGGCATGCATTGAGGAAGGGGAATTGTGTGAATAACACCCTTCTCCATGAGATCATCTTCTGTACTACGATGGAGATGGCTGGTGTTGTGTTGAAGTTTCAGAATGAGGCTGCACCAGAAGAGATATCAGAAGAAATACCAGAAGAAAAGAGAAGGGTGCCATTGCTAGAGATCGTAAATGACTCAGGTGAAACCCCTCTCTTTAGAGCTGCTAAACTTGGCAGGCTTAAGATGCTCAAGTATATGGCCAAACATGCTGAGGGTGACATAAGAAGGCTTTTTGTTAGATTTGACAAATATTCCATTCTTCATGCAAGCATTCTTGGACAGTTTTTTGGTACCTACATCTCTCACTTTGTGTTCTATGTCTCTATCTACTACTCACTATTAACCATGAAAAGAATAAAGAAGAATACTTTTTTCATAAGACAGTGACTAGGGTGTTGATTCTCTCTTTCTGGTACAGATGTTGCTATCTGGTTGTTAAAAATGGATGAAAAACTAGCTCAACACAAGGATATGAATGGAATGACATGTCTTCAACTTCTATCCAATATGCCACTTGTGTTTAGGAGCCAAGCCCCTACCATGGGAACACTGAAGAACCTTATATATAGCAGTACATCTCTCTGTCTCAATATTCCATTTTCCTAATTCCACATATATTATGTTACAATCAATTTTTTCAAAGGTCACACTTCACTTTTGAATACAATGGGTATATAGAGACACACACACAACATGAATTGGTTCTCATGGATTGAAATTTGGCTGACACAGTGCTTCCGGAGGAAGGATATGAAATCCATGATGATGATGATGAAAATGGCAGTGCTGACTACACACGTCAAAGGAACGATATAGAAAGTGGCCAACAAGAGAAGAACAATTTTCCTAGTTCAGGTACTCCTGGTCAAGAAAATTGTTTCTTAAGGTCAAGAATATAAATCACAAGTGTGACAAAAATTCACAAATTTGCAGTTCTTTCGAGGATCAACTATGCTGTTTGGAGAACTCTGGCTAAAGGTTACAAGTTACAGCTAGCTTTAATTATTAACAGATGTTATATTTTATTTTGTTGTCATGCGATCTGATTTAACATAGGTAAGACTGTCTCATCCTCAAACATCTGTCAACTACTGACAAAACAAACCAGATTAACTGTGTCTTATAGTTAGTTTCTGTTTGATCAGTTTTCTGCATGATCATGCATGTGCAGAATTCGATGGGATTGGACGCATATGGCAACTAAAGAAGCAGCATAAATTAGTAGAGCATCTGTCTGAGTTGTTAGTGGAGAAGGACTTTTCATGGCAGATTTCGTTTCACGAAAACTTTCAACCCTTGATTGTATTGCCGGTTCTTTCCTCCAAATCAGACAGGATAAAACACCTTCACTACACGAAGGAGATGCACAAGACCAACAGTGAAATGTCTCGTTCTAGAAGTTACAGACCTATAACCACCGCAACAAGTCTTCCCCATTCTCAGAACTACACGCCACTTCTCATGGCAGCTGGCTCAGGAATCGTGGAAATCGTTGGGAAAATCATTGACAGGTTTCCGGAGGCCATTTGTCACGTTAGCCAGGACGAACACAACGTTCTGCACATGGCTGTGAAGCACCGTCAGCTGAAAATCTTCAACATGCTAAGGAAACATTCCGCATTCAAATCATTGATATTCCGGATAACTGCAGAAGGTCGAACTCTCTTGCACCAAATATCGAGAATGGAGTTTTACGTAGAGCAGCACCTACCCGGTGTTGCATTCCAACTCCAAGACGAGTTGCGCTGGTACGAAGTAAGTTCCTATATTAATGCATTACACCCTTTTCCGTTTATCCTTTAATGCATGCAATGAAATAGTGAATGAATTAGTACTTGAATCTGTGGTGTGTATGAGTGTGCAGCGAGTGAAAGACATTGTTCCAACATACTACCTGATGCACTGTGACAAAGACGGGCTAACGGCGGAGGATGTGTTGGAAATGGAGCATCGAGAGATGCACAAAGAAGCAAAAGGGTGGATTAAGGAAACGGCACAGTCATGCTCGACCGTGGCTGTTCTTGTTGCCACGGTGGTTTTTGCGGCGGCGTACACCATCCCAGGTGGCACTAATCAGAACAATGGCACGCCTTTGTTTCTTGGTTCTCGAGTGTTTCTGTTCTACACTGTGACGGATGTTGTGGCACTTGTGAGTTCACTGGCATCGGTGGTGATGTTTCTGTCAATCCTAACATCCCCGTTTGAGCTTTGGGATTTCCGAAGGTCTCTGCCGCAGAAACTGAGCTTAGGGTTTGCCTCTCTCTTCTTCTCGTTGGTGTGCACGATGCTCACATTCAGTGCAACAGTTTTGCTGACCATTCGGTTGGAGAATCACCAGAAATGGGCTTCTGTTTTGTTTTGCTGTGCTGTGTTCTTTCCTGTGGCATTTTTTTGGAGAATGCAGTTTCCACTTTACAAGATGATTCGACATCTCGCTAAGCGACTGTTCAAGACGCTTAGACAAGTAGTGCCAACTACGTTTGTCAAATATTCTCGGAAAAGGGCTCAGACAAGAAATTATAACGTTATCAATGACTAGCTGGCTAGTTCTGAGAAACCAATAATTCATGTCATCTTAAACTTCTAAAATGATATATAT
>Ga0209589_1005351_pt1 | contig 21795 bp, 18 predicted proteins | sample CowpeawhiteBW_FD_187525 | JGI IMG/M metagenome (GOLD analysis project Ga0209589, IMG submission 187525) | Root nodule microbial communities of legume samples collected from California USA - Cow pea white BW (SPAdes) (version 2) | ecosystem: Host-associated > Plants > Roots > Nodule | place: USA... | reverse complement strand
AATAATATTAATAGTAATGATATATAATAATAACATATAATAATAATTATTCTTATTATTATAATAATAATAATAATAAATATTGTTATTATTATTATATTTATTATAATAGTAATAATTATTATTATAACTACAAATAATATTTATAATTATTACTATTTTAGTAATTACTATAATATTAATATTGGTGATTGGTTATAATTTAATTACTATCACTACAAATAATATTTATAATAATAATATTATTAATAATAACAATTATAAATAATAATAATTATTATAAAAATACTACAAATAATAATATTATTTATAATTAATATTATAGTTAAAATCATATATAAATAAAAAAATTACTTATGTAGGATTTAAACCCGAATCCTTTTGTAAGAAAGTCTTAAAATGACGAAAAAATTAATTTTTATGACACTTGTTAATTAAAGAAAATGAGTAATATAATAATTTTGGTAATATATTTTTTTCATAATATGTAATAGATGTAATAGATTATATATTTCTTGTTGATCTTAACTCAAATTTCAATTAAAATTAAAAAATGTAACAATAATAATAATAGTAATATAATAATAGAAATAATTATAGTTAATAATAATATAATAATACTTATAGTTGAATAATAATGACCATAATAATTATAATCGATAATTATAACAATAACAATAATTATAGTTAATAATAACAATGATTATAGTCAGAGTCGATAATAATAAGAATAATTATAATTATAATGGATATAATAACATAAAAATAAAACAATTATAGTATATAATAGTGATAATAATAATAATAATAACAATCATATTTTGATGAAAGATTGTTTAGGATTTGGGTAAAAATTGGATCTGAAACGAATTTGGGTATGAACCCTAGAACGAATGAGGAAAATGGAGGACGTCGATTTGGGAGTTTTCGGAACTGGGAGGAATTCACGCCACTTGGAGGAGATTCCAAGATAAGTGAGGAAGATCTGCAACTTTGAATCGAAGATTCAAAGATAAGGATCGGTGGTTCTGAGGAGAACCTCGAGACTTGAGAGAAAACTCACTGTATCATAAAAATCAAATTTGAATACAAATGTGTCTCACGAGGGCTTATATACTATGGGCTGAAACACCAAGAGGCCCAACACCACTAAAGGTCCGATAAAGCCCAAACAAAAACATTACAAAAATTATAAAAGAGTTTCTATTTTACAACTTGAAGCTAATATGAGATCTCTTTGAAGGTCTTGGACATGATTCCATCAATTGCTCTGAAATCCCTATGACTATGCCGAACCATGCCTCCATCATTGCCTCCGGGTTGGAGAAATTCGACCTCGAATTTTAGCGCTTTATTACCTACAACCAAACACACAAACATAATTGTTGAAGCACACAAAACCATAATAGTCTAAAGACATAAATAAAATGCTATAAAAAAATGAGATTAGAATCATGGAATAGGCTAATTTCTTATTATCAAGGTGCTTGGAGATTGTTCTCCAGGATCAAAGATAAACCTGCAGTACACATCAAAGAGTTTCAACACAACTATATTATCCACAATGAAACAAAAAGAAAAACAACTCCTAGTAATTAGAATAGAAAAAGAGTGTCCCTGAAATCCCTTAGAAGTAGATGATTAAAGTCAGGTTCATATTTTGCCCATGTTGTTGCTTCCTTGTCTATCATCTTTTCTTCACCCCACTGCTTATGCCATTGCTCCTTAATGTATAAGTATTCCCTAGGCATTGAGACAAAAAGGGGAGGGGTTAATAAGTGTTCCCAGTGAAAATGCAAAATCATGATGTGAATGGGAACAACAATTTAGCGCATTATCATCCCCCTTTAAGGATTTCATCTCAACCATGCATGTCAAGGGTATGAGGAGGGACTCCTTCTCGTGTTTCTCTCTATGTTCTTCTTCCTCCTTTTCTCGTCGCTCTTTCTTCTTTTTCTCTCTTATGTTCTTCTTCCTCCTTTTCTCGTCGCTCTTTCTTCTTTTTCTCTCTTAGCTCGTTCTCTTTTATTTCTATTAGCGCTTTCTTCCTTTGTCCCCTCTCCAAATTTTCCACTTGTCTTGCTTTTTCCAACATCTTAAATCGTTGTAGTCTCATTTGTACTCTCGCCTCTCTTTCTCTAACTCTTTCTTTGAGCTCTTCCTTTTGTTGTTCTCTTTCTCTCATCTCTAGCTCTTTTCTCTCTTTTAACTCTCTCTCGTCTTACCTTTTCCCACATTTCCATTAGTGTTCTTTCCACATTTTCTCTCTCCCTTTGTGCTTGTTGTCCTTGTTTGACTTCGAGCTTTTTCCAAACACTCCTCTTCACCTCTTTCAAGTATACAATGTAATCTTGGAGTTCCTGAAGAGTCATTTACTTTGCGTTCCAATTAAGACATTGATAATTTACGTGTCCATATCCTTTACACTTGGTGCACCTAATAGCACTTGTATTGTCACTTGGCAATGACCCTTTATGATGTTTGTGCTCCTTTCTAAGTTCCCCAAGTTTGCTATTCAGCTTGATGATTCTGGACACAATGAAATTGATATCCTCTATCAAGGTCGAACGTGTATGAAACTTCGTGGAGTGCTCAAAATTGCTAATTCTTGTAATGAAAACGAGGAAACAAGAACTAACATAAAACACAGTAAGTGGTTAGCACAAGTAAAATGGATAAAATTATCAAATGGGTCTCACCACTCCTTACATGTTTACACTCAATTTCAGTCGTGTTTCACTCTTTAAGTGTATTCACTCGCTCTCAAGTTCCTGTTTAGTTCTTCAAAGAACCTCCAATCACCCCATCAAGAATTCAACATCAAAGTGAAAGATGTAACGGATCTAAGCTCAACTCAAGAGGCCAATGAAAGGAAAACTCCAAGACAAAATCAAGGAAATTTAAAGACAAACTAAGAAGCACCAAAATCAAGAAATGGCTAAACCAAAGGGAGTAAATATATGACAAAACTAGGACCATGATAACGAGAAAAGCACTTTAAAAGACAAGAGTAATCTAAATAGAGTATTTAGAATTAGGCTTAATTAATCTTTTGGTCCTCTAATTATGATGTATGGTTCATTTTGGTCCCCTAATTTTTGTGAGGTTCAATTTAGTCCTTCAGTTTTTTAAAACAGTTTAATTTGGTCCCTCCCGTTATCTTTGGTTAAACAACGTCAGAATAGTGCAGTTGTGTCACTTTGAAACAAAAACGTGGCAGGTTTTTTAATAGTTGGGCATCAATGTACTATGATGAGGTGGCAACGAAGTATGTGGAGGGAAAGTTGGTTAGCCTTAATTTTACAATTCATCTTCTTTGTGTGGGAGTTCTTCGACATTTGGTGTACGTTGATTGTGAATGATGTCGATGGGACACTCTTCTTCTTCTTGGTCATGTAATTCGCGGGGAATGCAAAATCCAAGCTCATCCAATCATGGTGGTGGCTTTTCCTCTCATGGTGGAGCACCATATTGCAACTGTGGGCAGCGAACACTTCGTCTTTGAATCCACAACCAAGACGACAACGAACACTTCGTCTTCGAATCCTTCTTCTTCGTTTGGTTTTTCCCGGATTGATTATGCTTCTCCACCAAATCCCCCAATTTAATCTTCAATTTCCTATTTTCAAAGAACCATAACCCTAACAGATTTACCCCTTTCAAAACAAAGTTAATTTTTTTAACTCAAGTCCACATCACCCAATCTTAATACACTGCCACCTAATGCACAAATGCCACACTATCACATTAAAACAGTCTGTCGTTAATTTTTTTAACGTTGTTAACGTCGAGGACTAAATTGAACCTCTTTCAAAAACTAGAGGACTAAATTGAACCTCAAAAAAATTAGGGACCAAATGAACCCCACATCATAATTAGAGGACCAAAAGATGAATTAAGCCTTAGAATTACTACTATAAATGTGAAACAAAATACTCAAGCTAAACTATGATGATTAATTCAAACTCCCACAAGCAATACTTCCAACAATTTAGTTCAAGGTATATTATCCCACAACACAAGAATCCAAGGAAAATCAAACTCAAAAAGAAAAGTGATAGACAATAGACTCGAGCAAAGCTAGAAATTCAAGAAAAGAGACTTATACTCACAAGAATATTGATCCAGAAATAAGCATCTTATACACCATGTGTATCAATCATAACAACATCTAAAACAACCCAAAAATGATGTCTAAACAATTTAGAAGTTGTTGTGATAGGGACATTGTGGTTGTTCCAATCTGCATTTTTGTCATTTGTTTCTTTAACTCTTCCATTTGTTGAGATATGAGCTTATTGTGTGCCAGTATAGCAGATTGTGTGTTGAGCTCAAGGATTCCTCTATTTTTTATGGACTTCTATCATGATGTGCTTGATAACTACTAGCAGTAGTTGATTCTATGATTTCTATTGCTTCATCAACATTTTTTGTCAACATTGGGCCTCCTATTAATGCATCTAGTAGCATTTTTGCTTGTGGTCGAAGTCCATTGCAAAACATGTTAAGTGGTGCTAATTTATCAAAACCATGGTTTGGACATTTCCTTAGCAAAGATTTGAATCTTTCCCAAGCCTCGCACAGTGGTTCATCATTTGCTTGAGAGAACTGTTATTATTGGTATCATTATTTTTATTATTATTATTATTTATAGTGGTGTTATTAGTACAAGTACTATTTTTAATTATAAAAAATGTTATTATTCTAAATACTTTTGCTAAATAGACTGTTTATCTTTTAAAAATTTTACAATTTACAATTTATATTAATATTAATATTAGTATTTTGAATGGTTAAATAAATATAATAACAATTATATTATTATTCTAAAAAGATTTGAAATAAAAATAACTTGTGCGTACAGCCAGGGTTATAAACTATTATAATTATTTCCTAAAATCAATTAACTGCACCATATTGTAATATCAATTTTATTCATTATATTTAAAATTAAATTTACTACTTCATTACTTTAATAATAACATTTACAATAATACAACCTAATTTTTATGATATTTATAATTTTATTTTTATAATTTTATTTTTATTATCGATTATATTTATAATTATTATTATTATCAGCTTTAACTACAATTATAATAATAATAACTTTTATAATTATTAACTATAATTATTATTATCATTATTATTATGAACTATAATTATTATCATTATTATTACTACCAACTATAAATATTATTATCATTATTATTAATTATAATTATATCTATTATTATTATTATTTTTAATAAAAATTATAATTATTATAATAGTTATTACTATTATTATTGTTTTTATTATCATGTTAGATACACATTTTAGTTTTACTTACTATGTAGCGATCTTGTTTCAATTATTTGCCATTTTTATTTGTTTTGTTATTCATTTATTTTTACGTTTGAATAATTATTTCAAAATTCAAAAAATAGTTACCAAAATTAGTAAAATAATAAAATTGAAAAAATATTTCTTTTATTATAAATAATTATTTAAATTTAAAATATAATAATTAAGAGGATAAAATTGAAAAAATATAAAAGAACACTAAAGATGTTTATCTGTTTATATATATATATAGTTGTATTATTATCATTATTATTTTTATAACTATGTGATATTACTATAGTGTTGTTGTTATTATTGTTATTATTAACTTGTATAAAGTTTTAAATAATTATATTTGTAACAAAATAAAATAAAATGTTGTAGCTAAAATAATTATATTATTATTATTGTCACTACGTGATATTATTATAGTGATATTATTATTATTATTGTTATTATCATTATTATTATAGTTAGACACACATTTTACTTTTATTTATTACGGAATCATATTTCAATTACTTGCACTTTTTATTTATTTTGTTGTTCATTTTATCTCTAGATCTATATAATTATTTTAATTAAAAAAATAGTTAATAAAATCAGTAAAATGATAAAATTGACAAATAATTTTTTATTATAAATAATTATATAAATTTCACAAATAATAGTTAAGAGGATAAATTGTAAAAACAAGCCGGACACAAAAAATGTGTATCTCTTCATATATTTAGTTGTATTATTATTATTATTATTATTATTGTTGTTGTTGTTGTTGTTGTTGTTGTTATTATCACTACGGGATATTGTAAAGCCCACTTTTCATTATGCTCCTTTTTCTTTAAGGGCTGCCCCATCTTGTGGGCCTAAGGGCAGGCCCAAAGAGGAAGGGTCAGACCTAATATGTCCCAACCCTAATCCTGTGCTCTTTTTCGTAAAACAGAAACCTTTGTGCCTCCTTGAGCAGCTGCACTCTCTGCTAGGGTTTGCCTCCTTACCGCTTTCAAGTTTGCTCAAGCTGTTCCTACTCCACGTAAGTCATCCTACATCTCGTGCCACCCATTTCTTGGTATCTTTTCGTGTTTACCCAACTAAGCCTCTGTGATGAGCTTACCTTATGTTATGTTCCGTGGTTTTTCCAACTCCTAAGTGTACTCCTCGTTCTGTTGCGTCCGTGTCTACCATCAAGGTCTTGCTCTAGCTTATTCCAGGTATGGGAAGCTAGAACCTCTTTGTTTAATGTGATTGCGAGTTGTTTTGCTGTATTTTTATGATCCTGGAACTGGTATGTTGCTGTGAATGCATGAAATAGTTGGTGTTGTCATTGGTATGTGAAAAAAATACGACTGTTGTAGGTACGGACAGTGGCGGCGACTGATAAACTCGCCCAAGCGAGCTTGTCTCGCCTAGGCGAGGTGAGCAGAGGCTCGCCCAGGACTTCTCGTGCAAATGGTCGCCCAGGCGACCCGCTCAGTTTTGAGCAAGCGAGCGTCTCGCCTAAGCAAGAACGTTCAGAGGCCACTGTCCCAGATTCTCGAACCCTCGCCTAGGCGAAGGGAGCTCGCCTGAGTGAGAGTCTCTCACCTGGGTGAGGCTCTTCAGCCTGAGCGAGGAGCTGGGCGAGAATGCGTTTCAGCTTGGTGTTCTTCTTGTCCTTTGATGGTTGATCTGTATTTTTATTGTACTATTATATGATGGCATGGGGGAAATGAGTATGCATGAGGGGGGGGTGTATGGGTTATGAACAATGAGTTTTGAGTAATGCTTGAAATGTGATGAACATGAGATGGTTGGTATCAAAATGGCACGGTATCGGTATGAGGTGAAATGCTATATTTATGATTAAGGATGGATGAGCTGGAATGGTATTCGACATGAAATGTGAATGAGGAATTTGGTTATGAAGACTGGCATGAGAGTCCTATGCATGAAAATGATTAATTTATTGATTGATATGCTTGGTCCGTGTTAGTGCGTAAATCCTTGAGATCTCTAGGTGGAGTCTTAGGGTCGCGCTTCAGTGGTCGGGACGTAATTCCATGGCCCCTATTAGTGGGTGTCCATGGTGGTGCCCCATCTGTATAACTAGGTAAGGATTCAAGGTAAGGTTGTATCCTGACACTCGAAGGAGTCAGATAGTCTCACCTAGAGCGGACTGACTCCTGTGGTGAGAGTAGTAGGAAGCCTGAAATTCATTAAAGGCTAACCTTGTGGTGAGGGAAATTGATTCATTGTAACACTTGTAACACATAGCTCGGGAGTGAGCAGAGGTATCCACCACAAGTGCAAGCATCCGCTGAATCCGACCAGGTTATACGTATCCGAATGAGTTGAGTCGTGTCGTAGTGTATTGTCTGAAAGGTCATAACATGCTTGGTTGAGATGTATATATGAGATTGTGAAAATATATCTGATTGTGTGGATGAAATCTTTTGTGCTCTAGCTTACCCTACTTTTATTGTTGTATGTTCTGCTGTGTGGTACTCTCTTTTGCGATGCTTGTTGATGTGAGCAGATGCAAGGAACATCCGTGGACAACAGGGAGGTGATGGTTCCTCTGCATAGTTCTCGTGGACTGGACTTTAATTTCTTAATGGGCTTTATTTAGGGTTATGGCCCATGTATCTTTTTATGCTTTACTACTCTACTCTACTCTTATTTGTTAGACCTTTCAATTGTTTTTCTTTTGGCATCGTGGTGTGCCTAGCTTCGTAGGGGTTGGGTTAAGGACCCCAGGACTGCGCTGTCGTACTATCTGTATGTGGCATTTCTTTTAATTACGTTTATTAATTAAATGAGACGTTACAAATATTATTATAATGGTATTATTAGTATTATTATTATTACTAGCATAAATACAGGCGTTATCGCGTCTATATGTATGATTGTTTAAATATGCATGATATTATATTAGTAGGTGATAATATTGTAACGTTATTAAGTTAATCTATATCAGAACAGAAGAAAAAATAACCATTTGATAGATAAAGAAGAAAAGAAGAAACAAAGATAACTGATTAAAAATAAAGTGAAATATATCAGAACAGAAGAAAGAATAACCATTTGATAAATAAAAAAGAAAAGAAGAAACAAAGATAGCCGATTTTATAAAAGGTTTGTAAAAATAACGGTTAATTTTTAAAAATTTAATAAATTATTATATTTAAAGGGTAAAATTGGTATTTCAAAATGTGGACACAAAAAGGGGAATCCCTTTATATATTGTTATAGATAAAAGTAAAGTGAAATATATCAAAACAGGAAAAAGAACAACAATTTGATAAATAAAGAAGAAAAGAAGAAACAAAGATAACCGATTAAAAATAAAGTGAAATATATCAGAACAGAAGAAAGAATAACCATTTGATAAATAAAAAAGAAAAGAAGAAACAAAGATAGCCTATTTTATAAAAAGTTTGTAAAAATAACGGTTAATTTTTAAAAAATTAAAAAGTTATTATATTTAAAGGGTAAAATTGGTATTTCAAAATGTGGATACAAAAAGAGGAATCCTCTTTATATATTGTTATAGATTATTATTAAGGTAGTTAGACACACATATTAATTTTATTTATTACGAGATCATTTGTTGTTGATGTATATCTTTATATATAATTATAAATTATTATTATCATTAACATTAGCCATAATATTAACATTGACATTAATATTTATAGCATAAACATGATTATTATTATTATCATTAGTATATTATTATTGATATCATTATTATTTTTTTTATTATTATTACTATTAATAGTGGTTTTAATTATAACCAATATTATTATACTAAATATTTTTGCTAAATACATTTTTAATCTTTAAAAGTTTTACAATTTATAGTTTATATTAATATTAATAGTAGTATTTTTAATGGTTAAATAAATATAATAACAATTATTTTATTATTCTAAAGAGATTTGAAATAGAAATAAAAAAAATAAAAAAACACTGTGGATACACATACGGGTCATAGACTAATATAATTATTTCATAAAATCAATTAATTGTACCATATTGTAATATCAATTTTTTTATTATATTTAAAATAGAATTTACAAGTTCATTATTTTAATAATAACATTTACAATAATATAACATAATTTTCATGATATTTTTTATTTTATTTTTATATTATTATTATTATTATTATTATTATTATTATTATTATTATTATTATTATTATTATTATTATTATTATCATCATCTCTAACTATAATTATAATAATTATTATTATTATAACTATAATTATTATTATCAACTATAATATAATTATTATGATCATTATTACTATTCACTATATGTAGTAGTATCATTATTATTAACTATAATTATTTCTATTTTTATATTATTATTATTATTATTATTATTAAGAACTTTAATTATTATAATAATAATTATTATTGTTTTTATTATTATGGTTAAATACACATTTTACTTTTACTTACTATATAGGAATTATGTTTCAATTACTTGTTCTTTTTATTTGTTTTGTTGTTCATTTATCTTTACATTTGAACAATTATTTCAATTCAAAAAAAATAGTTACTAAAATTAGTAAAATAATAAAACTAAAAAAATATTTTTAATTATAAATAATTATTCAAAATTAAAATATAATAATTAAGAAGATAAAATTGAAAAAATAAAAAAGAACACCAAAGATGTTTATCTCTTTATATATGTGTTATTATTATTATTATCACTATGCGATATTATGTTATTGTTATTATTATTATTATTATTATTATTAATTATTATTATTATTGTTATTATTATTATTATTATTATTATATTTAGACACATACCTTATATTTATTTTGCTACGAGATCATATCTCAATTACTTGTCCTTCTTACTTGTTTTGTTAATTATTTTATCTCTATATCTGTGTAATTATTTGAATTAACAAAATAGTTACTAAAATTAATAGAATGATAAAACTGACAAATAATTTTTTATTATGAATAATTATTTAAATTTAACAAATTATAATTAAGAGGATAAAATTGTAAAAAAAAAGAGGACATAGAAAATGTGTATCTCTTTATATATGTAGTTATTGTATTATTATTATTTTTATCACTATGGGATATTATTATAATGATATTATTATTATAGTTAGACATACATCTTAATTTAATTTACTACGGGATCGTATTTCAATTACTTGTCCCTCTTTTATCTGTTTTGTTGTTGATGTATATCTTTATATATAATTATAAATTATTATCATTAATATTAGCCTTAATATTAGCATTGACATTAATATTTATAGCATAAATATTTTTAATATTATTATTACTATTCATAGAGGCATGGGCGGATCTTAGTATAGGTTTAGGGGGGCTAAATGTTATTTTTAATATTATTATCTGAAACTTTAATATAGTTTGGTCTCTAAATGTTAGAAATAAATGGATATAGTTCTTTTAACTCAATTACGTTAAACTTCTTTTAAATTATACATTTGAGTTGTTTATACTGTCTCATAGGTTCCAATATTTGATGAAAAATACGTCTGACACATAAAAAAAAATTAACGTAATTGGGTAAAAGGATTATATCCATTCATTTTTAAAGTTTGAAGACTAAAATGTATCAAAATTTTAGACAGTAACGAATTTTAATTTTGCGTCAAAGTTCATAGACTAAAAACATATTTAACATTTTATCTTGGCACCCCCTAAATTTGGTCTGAAGATCCGCCACTGCATAGGAGTGTTATTATTATAAGTATTTTTTTTTTACTATAAAAAACGTTGTTACTAAATACTTTTTCTAAATAGATTTTTAATCTTTTAAAATTTTTATAATTTATATTAATATTATTATTAGTATTTTTAATGGTTAAATAAATATAAAAACAATTATATTATTATTCTAAAAAAAATCAAATAAAAAAATGCATACACGCGCTGGTCACATGCTATTATAATTATTTTGTAAAATCAATTAAATGCACTCTATTTTGATATCAATTCTATTTATTATATTTAAAACTAAAATTATTATTGCATCAGTTAGATTTACTACTTCATTATTTTAATAACAACATCTACAACAATATAACCTAATTTTCATGATATTTCATTATATAATATTTTCACTACTTTATTATTTTAATATACAAAATATAAAAAGTACGGTGCGTACACACAAATCAGTCTACTAGTTAATTTTTAAAATAGTTGTTAAATATACAATTAAAAAAATAAAATATATACATAAAAAAAAGTTATTAACATATCTATTAAAGTGAAACAAAATTGTTAGAATAACAGTTAAATATAAACTATTTATAAAAAAATAATTTTTAATATAATAATTAAAAATAAAACTAAAATAACAAAATGTGAACACAAATATTATCTCATTGTTATAGATAATATAGTTGTAAATATAATAATTATATATATATATATATATATATATATATATATATATATATTCAATTTTATACTTGAAATAATTTTGTTTTTAAATTTAAATAACAACTCATAATAAAAATATTCCTTCCATAATAAAATTATCAAAATTCTTACTATATAGTTACGTTTTATGAAAATTATTTTATAGTTGAATAATAAATCTTTTGTTATGATGGGAAAACCTCAAACGTTCCTAAAGTCTAAAATGAAACTAACCGAGTGGCAGAGGTAGCGAAGAGAGAGAACACCAAACACAAACAGAGAGAACACCAAACACAAACACAATCGGTGGTAGTTTTCTCCGATTCTTAACACATCCGAAAGTATTAGGTGATGTCGGAATGGAACCAAACGACGAGAACGCAGGCAGCACCAGCAGAGAGGAGCAAGAAGAGGCATTGGTGGCTTTGATCGAACACCGAACCCGCGAAGTCAAAAACCTCCGTCTCCGTTTCGCTTATTACAAAACCCAGGTTTCCCCCTTAACCCTCCGATTTCCATTGTCGTTTTGCTCTTAGCTTTCGTCGTTTTGCCACTTCCTGCATGCTCCTACTTCTCTTTCAATCTTATGCATCCTTCCACATTTTTAGGTTTATTATGTGTACTTTAACTACCAACTCTTCTGATCACAAAACAGCGTCTTCGCTCTGTTCTTTCGTTCCACTTTGACTACTTTTGTTCCTTCTGTAACTGCAATTTAAAACCTTTGTGCCCAGTGCTAGTATTGTTTATCTCGTGAGAGGTGAACCTTTTAAATTTGATTTTAGTAACTACTTTGGTGTGCGGTCGTTGTTGTTCTGTAGTGAATTAATTTCCTAATTTTCATTCACATTTATCATCGAAGCAACTGGCTTTTGCTTTGGGAGAAGTTCAGTTGTGTGTGCAATCTTTGTTACTTATTCAAGTTTCTCAATGTGATTGCATTGCGTTTTTTTTTATCAATTTGTTTTGGAGATTGTATTTTGGTTCTATTTTTCGGTGTAATCTGACCGGAACCCTAGTTATGAACCTTGGGGAATTTCATTATTCATAGAATGGTTCCTCCAAGCTTAATGTTGTGTCTGGTCCCTAGTTGTTGGTGTTCTTTTATGACTTTGTTTTTGCTGTATTTGTCAAATATGTAACCTGTACCGAACTTTTTCTTAATCTTCGCATGGATAACTATAAGCTGATTTTATGTTTCGGAAACATGTGAAGCTTCACGATGCGGAGCAAAAGTTGCAAGATACTGAATCCAAATTGGCTCGTCTTCGAGGTCACACTAAAGCAGTGTCATCCCGAAATACCGTCGATGATGAAATTAAAACTGTGAAGACAGAGCGCAGATCAAATAGTCCCATTGATAGAAATGAAGGCTCTATCAGAAACCGACATCAATCTAAACCAGAACTTCTTATTCCTTCAGTGAATCCAAAAATTTCACAACCTGTATTGTTGCCTAAGCCTTCTTCAAAAGCTTCAGTAAGTTCCAATTCTGAGGCCACTCCTGGAATCCATAATTCTCCAATCACAGGTGATAGCTCTAGGGGAAAATCTGACAAGTCCCATAGTCATAGACTTTCTTCTGAGCAGCAAAAAACTGAAATCAAGGACAAAGGAACAAAAAGGAAATTTGGTAAGTTATTCATTTCTAGGATAGCGTGTAGATTTTCATTTCTAGATTGCTTTTGCTCGTAATTAAGCTTCATAAGATTTTTATGCTTTTTCAGAACAAAAAGAACACAAGGAATTGATTCCTTTAATATGCAAGAGTTCTTCACCAAGCTTAGTACGCTCTCAAACAAGCAACCACATCTCAAGTCAACACAAGAGGAAATTGCGGAGTATTGCTTTGTGCCCTGTGAATGATCAGCTTTTTGTGACCAGGTACTAGAATAATTCCATTTTATTGAAAAAAAAAAAACTTTCTTTTTGCATTGTTTCACGTATCAGTATCATTTTTCTTTTCTCAGTTTTTGGCCACAGTAGGCATGGGGTCAAACCTTATCAACTTGTACCCTAAATTTTTAAATTGCAATATGATGGATCCCTAACTAGGCTTTTAATGTTAGGGAGTGGGTCAGCTTAAAATGTGTATAAATTTACTCTTGAAGTGAGGATGAGAGATTTTAATGGTCTTCCAAAATATGAGATTCAAGTTCGTGTCCCTCTGGCCTTTAACATTTATATTAAAAAATGATAGGGCATTTCCATCAGATTGGATTGGGCAACGGACACCCCTACAGGAAAGATTAGTTTATTAATGATCGTAATAAATTATTTTGTAAAATGCAAGGTATAAATAGTTCGCAGTAGTGGTGCAGTAGCAGTTCACCAAAATCTCTATCTTTATCTATCATGTGATATCAAAGTAGGTTCAATCTTGCTATGTTGGTTTTCTCTTATAATAAAATTTCTGGTTCTGTGTGCTGTCGTACTCTATGTCGTGCCTTATGGTACTGAATAATCTTTTTCTATTTTTTAGTCCCAACCATTGTTTTCATGAATGCATGTTTTTTGTGTAACATTCTAAAATGTGAGTTTTATCTTGTGGGGAGTGTTGGAAATGGGTCTTGACTAGTATTTAAAGTCTAGGAGGTTACATGGCTGTTCTGATTCATCAGTTCTGTATTTACTGCTGTTGGAAACTGTTTCTATTACTACTTCTAGGGTATTAATATTTAGGATAACTGGAGAGGCAGATTTATGTATAACTTATCCGAGGGTTTCTATTTGCTGTTCTTGAATGCAAGTCATTCTGAATGGTTATAAATAGAGAGCTGCTGAGTGCTTCGAACTGTAGCAAATCACCAAATTCTCTATCTTCCACAGTTTTTTTGGTTATCCCACTATAGCAGTCTTGGAACCAGCAAGATTTAAAGCTGCTGGTAAGGGCTATGTACTTTTTCTGACATGATCTTTAGTGGTTCAAGACAAGAACAGACTGTGTAACTTTGATTCAGTTTTTGTTGACTTCAGCTTGAATTTCTCTTTTATGTAAGATATGTTCCTGGTACATTGATATATTCCTTCTAGCCTGACACATGTTACCTATTGGGAATTAATGCAGTGCTCTGGATGGAATGGTCAACTTCTGGCAAATTCAGGCTAAGGGGTATGCCCTTATTTATCTTTCTATTGGTACTTTTGGGAGTTTTTATTCTTTTATTTTGTGATGTGATGATGTTGATTATTTACAGACTTAAATCAAACGTATATTCTAAAGGTGGAGTTTTCCTAATACTTATGTTTTTTAAACCAAATCTATGATCCCTATGGTGTCTCGTTCCATTTACTGCAGCCTATTACTGTATGAAGTATGTAGTAGAAAAATTATGACTTTGAACTGCAAAATATTTCTTAAATTTCATCATTCTCTTCTATTTAACTTTAAACTTGACCATTTGATGATTCTTTCTTCTACCATTGCAGTCTCTGCCTCAGTGTCTGTTATGTAACAGCAAAATGTTTTAATAACATAACCATGTTATCTAATTTAAGTTATCTTTCTCCCCATCTTTAATTTTGTAGAGCAGGAGCCTCTCGTCTTAGCACCACTGATTGTGCATCCCAAAAGCAGAGGAGGTGGCCAGAAGATTTAGTTTGGCACCCAGAAGGAAACAGCCTATTTGCAGTATACAGTGCTGATGGTGGCGACTCTCAAGTATCGATTACAAATCTGAATAAAGGACAACAAGGGGTAAGGCTTTTAACACAAATATCCTGGCATAAAAGTAAAAATGTGTTTGGGTATTATTTCTATTGCTATTGATACATGCCAAACTTCTGTAACTGGCAGGGAGAACGCGTAAAGTTCTTAGAGGACAAGCCTCATGTTAAGGGAATTATCAATGGCATTGTTTTTATGCCATGGGAAAATATATGTTTTGTAACTGGTGGAAGTGATCATGCTGTTGTACTTTGGAGTGAGCAGGAGGGTGAAAAGTGGAAACCAAAGGCATTGCACAGGAATCTTCACTCATCTGCTGTAATGGGAGTTGCCGGTATGCAGCACAAGCAGATGGTGTTATCTGTTGGTGCAGATAGGAGGATATTTGGGTATGATGTTCATGTAGGAAGAGCGGATTTCAAGCATCAGGTTGATAGCAAATGCATGAGTGTGCTGCCCAATCCGTGCGACTACAATTTATTCATGGTTCAAACAGGGTAAATTACTGCTTTTTTGAAGTCCGATTTGTTGACTCTTTTCTTTGGTTTCCACCTGAAGCTTATCTGTGTTATGCAGAGTTTATAACATCCCTGAAATTTCAATTTTTTTGTCTGTCTTGAGTCCTAAGTTTGGTTTTAGGGAAAAATATGTTAATTTGAAAACAGTGATATAAGGATATGCTCTGAAAGTCTGGACATCGGATGAATTTACTTGCATTATTACTTTGTTTGCTAAGTTCAAGAAAACCACTCATTGATTATGTTGTGAATGCGCACTTTACAAAAATAAGATCCAGAAGAATCGAGGTTTGGTTCCCCCAACCTGAAACTCCCACACCACAGAATGTGGTGCACAACCACCATTCTATGATATTGTGCCTTTTTACATCTTTAGTCAATGAAATCTTTATTAAAGACAGATATATTGTTACATCATAATGATGAAGAAGGTTTTTGTCGTTAGTAATGCTCATCCTTCGCATGTGTACTTGGTTCTTTCATTAAATATGCTTGAAATATTAGGATGGAGTCTTTTTTGCACCAACGTATAGGCCTGCCTTCTGCTTTGTGAAAAAGTATAATAGATTAGGATGAATTAGCTCATAATTTAGCTGATGCGTTATCATAAATGGAAAAGTAAAGGGGGCATATGAGGGAATTCACAAGGGAGCAAAGGAACGTGATGATGGCATTGAACAGATGGTAGCAGCTGCCAAAAGGAGAGGGAATGAGCAAATCAAAATTAACTAACTAACGATTTAGAGATTTTGTCATCAGTAGGTCCTCGTATATATCTTTTATGTTAAGGAGAGAGAGGATAGGGATGGATTGAATTATTCTCTTCTCTGAAAGATCCTCTCTGCACTTGTCCATGGCTAGTCTCTGTTTCTTCTTCTGGTTTTTCTTGGACCAGTAACAATAATACAGTATACACACGTTGCTTTTGCTTTTACTGTTCCATTTTATGTGCTCGTAATGCATCTCTCAGGTTTTTTATCTTCGGAATGATAACTCCAGTCAAGGTTTTTATATTTGTACTTTGAATTCATTGCAAGAATATGCCTGACAAGATGGAAACATGATAATACTCCATTTTAGACCAATTTTTTTTAATTTATTGTTGTTCCATTCTCTGAATTAACTATTTTTTATTTCTATTAGGACCCATGAGAGACAACTTCGGTTGTTTGATATTAGATTGAGGAATACAGAACTTCATGCTTTTGGATGGAAGCAAGAAAGCAGTGATTCTCAATCAGCTCTGATAAATCAGTCTTGGTCTCCTGATGGACTATATATAACATCTGGTTCTGCAGATCCTGTGATTCACATATTCGATATAAGGTATACTGCCCACAAGCCTTCCCAATCTATAAGAGCACATCAGAAACGAGTCTTCAGAGCCATGTGGCTTCAGTCCATTCCTCTTGTCATTTCCATATCATCCGATCTTAACATTGGACTGCACAAAGTTTACGCATGAAACCTCCTTTGAGTATGTAGTCCTATTTCATTTGGGATTTTTAGGTGATAAAGTTATTTTTTGTACGTGGAATTTTGTGGCAACTAGCAACGGTCAAAGGGAGGAATTTAACTTGAAAACACAAAATCAGGAAAATTTTGACTGGAGAAGGCCTTCTCAGAGGTGTATTTTACTTTTTTGTTTCTACGGTGAAATATACATTTCTTTTTTCCTTTGTTTATCAAAGCAGAAGAAATTATGAACAATTTTGTAGTTTATTATTTTTACGAGGATAAAGTTCCGAGAGAAGTATTATTTGTGTTTTAAAAGTCCATTTTGTCTGGAATGAGAAAAGTTATTCCTGCACAATAGAAGTAGAATAGTTAGCTCCCTTAAATTTTATAGAAATAGTTCAATTTTTAATTGATCCTAATTAATTTTTCAATTTTACCTTTTTCAAAACTACTTTGCATTTTAATTCTTACTATTGATCTTTAAATGTTATCTTTATTATTGAGAAATTGTATGAACTTTAATTATGCTTAATTGATTCTTAGGACTTTGCTTTAAGTAATAGTTTGTCCCGAGAAGTTGGAACTAGATTACTAGTGGAGAAGAAATCTTAACTGATATTCGCATTGCTCATTGTTTCATCATGTCATTCTTAGGTCTTTGTTGTAATTCACTTTTTCAGAAGTGTATGCAAAATTAGATAACTTTGGAGGACTTTAAATAGTTTTCTTACAACGTGCATATATATATATATATATATATATATATATATATATATATATATATATAATCTTTATTCAGTGAGATATATATCAAATCACTAACAATTGGATTAGAATATCCGTAGCTCCAAGTCGATTTGACCTGGATTAACTTAGTCTCGTTAGGGTTGACTAGTCTTGATGCAAGCCAAGAGTAGGACATCACTTTATCCTACTTGTACTTAATTAGTTTCAAATGAATATAATTCAATATTTAGATAGCCACAAAATTTACCTTAACATAGCAAGCACGACCATGCGATTTTATTGAAGATAGGTTCTGAATTCGAAATATCCAACCACACAGGTACTATCACTACCAAAAGAATGAAATTGAAAAGTTGGTGGATTGCATGCTTAAATAAGGTAAAATTTTACATAGTATATTCGTTAAGAAGAAAGATGAGGGATGACAATTTTATGTTGATCATTATGCTCTTAGGAAGATCACTTTACGAGATAAATTTCCTATTCGTATCATTAACGAGTTACTTGATGAATTGGGCGAAGTTGTGATTTCTCTGAGTTGGACTTATTATCATCTTATTAGGATGCAGGAAGAAGACATTCATAAAATGACTTTCATAGCTCATGAAGCACATTATGAGTTTTTCGTTTGTTAGTATTATACACTAAAATAACCCATTAGACAAGCTTTATAGTACATAGGTTTTGATGATAACAAAACCTATATCAAAACCTATAATAAAACAAGAGAGTTAAGTCAATAAGACAATGGTTTAGTTAAACTAAGAATGATTAAACAAGGACTGGATAAAGAATAAGTAAGCTAGATCAAATATTTCATTAGACTCTAATATATACCCATTAGACGACTCATAAAATGAAATTCTCTTCATTGTGATTATATATATATATATATATATATATATATATATATATATATATATATATATATATATATTGTTGTACAACTAATGTGTGTTCAATGAGTTTAAGCAAAGTATAACAACAACATAATTAGTAAAGAATAAATTATACTTGAAGACTAAGTTCAGTCAGAAGTGTTGATTAGATGAGTTGATGGTAGGACCAGATGACTAATGTCATTTGTAACATCCCGACCGGATATTACTAATTTAAATAAAATAAAGTAAAATAATATCAAATATGTCATTATTATTCAAAGTTCTTTCCCAAAATGCGGGAAAATTAAAACCTTACTAAAATGTATCAAAATTTAAAACCATAAAGTAAACTCCATGTTTACATAGTTCAAAAATGATCAACTAAATGTTTACAAAATAGTCAAATGTAGTCTATAAAACTTCCCAAGCTAACCCCTCTCCGGCTTTAAGTGTCACCAGCTCCACCTGAAACAATGTCTGCTCCCGTATAACGAATTACACGATCATCGCCAAACACACACAGAAAGGGTGAGCTCGCATAACAATATAAACATATAATTTAATACATAGAATTTCACCCCCAAATTAATTTATTTCAACCAATGCTTAACCAAGAAACCTTAGTGCCCTAAGGTTTCCAATCCACAATTTCATGACCATGGACCCAGGATATATATGCTTCCACGAACCTGCCCGCTCGTGGTCCTACCTCTACGAACCTCCCCGCTCGTAGTCCAACTTTACGGACCTCCCCGCCCGTAGTCCAACACACGTGATCCAACAGTTACGAACCTCCCCGCTCGTAGCAGCCCTCAAGTGTGAGCACGGAACATACGAACCTTCCCGCTCGTATCCTCACACGAGAGCATCATAATATGAACCTCCCCGCTCATATTATCACGTGTTCACTACTAGCCATGAACCTACCCGCTCATGACACAGTCAAGCACCTCCTGGTCCAAGTCCATATCGCAACACATTAAAACAAAATTAAGAAAAACACATTGTCCTATACTAGATACATGCTCAAACTGGTCTTAGGGATTCCAATGCTTCCATGAACCTGCCCGCTCGTGGTCCAACTCTACAAACCTCCCCGCTCGTAGTCCAACATGCGTGAACACCTACTATGAACCTCCCCGCTCATAGTAGCCTCAAGTGTGAGCACGGAACATACAAACCTCCCCGCTCGTATCCCCACATAAGAGTACAACAGATATAGACCTCCCCGCCCGCATCAATCACACATTTCAAATCTCCGTTACGAACCTCCCCGCTCGTAACTAATCCAGCATATCCCTAACCAAGCCCACAAACCCATCCATGCAAATTCATCTACAATGGACCCTTGCTCCTGCACTATCGCCTGGCGCTGCCAAAGCGCCACCAGGCAAAATGGAAGTGCAGACCGCTTGACGGTTCCCCAACACCGTCAGGCATCACGACACACAAAGCTTCCCTATTTCTGGTTATTGCTTAGCACTTCACTCTTCACCGTCAGGGGTTACACCAGTAATGTGACACTACTGGTTTTAGGTACTCTAATTAAGTTCCTAGTTTCAAACAATTCAATTCTCAAACATCCAGAACCTAAAATACGCATTCATAAACTTAAATTTACAACATCACAACTTATATGCATCATTCAATTATAAACACACATCTATCCCTTTCTAAATTCATATAAAACCATCAAAACAAAAGTGTTATACCCAACACACAATCATGGACAACCAAACAATATATAAACCAAGAAGAACACATAATCATTGTCCCAAAATATTGCACGGGCAATAAGATAGTAATAAGGATAAAAATAACATTAACAACAACAACAATAATAACGATAATGATAATAATAATAAAATGAAACAATAAAAATAAAAATAATGAAAATAATAATAAAATAAAATAAATAATAATAATTAAACAACAATACTAATAAAATAAAATAAAAATAAAATAATAATAATAATAATAATTAAATAAAGCATTAATAATGAAACAATGATAATAAAACCATAAATAAAATAAAACAATGATAAAGTTAATAATGATAATAAAATAATATAATAAGAATCATAATAAAATAATAATAAGAAGAAGAAGAATAATAATAATAGTAATAATAAAAATAAAAATAATACTAGTAAAATAATAATAATAATAATAAAACTAAAAATAAAAATAAAAATAATTATAATATAAATAACAATAATTATAATAATAATAATAAAAGAAGATAATAAAACAATAATAATAATAATGATAAAAATAATATTAATAATAAAATAATACTAATATTAAAATAAAATAAAATAAATAATAATAATAATAATAAGAATAATAGTAATTATAATGATAATAGTAATAATAATAATATAAATAATAATAATAATAATAGTAAAATAAATTAATAATAATAATATTAAGGATAATAATAATAATAATAATAATAGAAATAATAATAATAATAAGAATAATAATAACAATAATAGTAGTAAAATAGAATAATAATAATAATAATACAAATAAAAATAAAAATAAATAATAATAATAATAATAATAATAAATGTGTTGTGTTAGAAGAAGAACTCTAAACATGCACCCTAGAAGTCGAATGCAACTAAATCCAATTACTTAAATACCAACCTAAATTAATAAAATCACCTCTGGAATCCCCATTTATAAACCACTTTCTATAACTATTCCATTCCCCTCTTATATAATATATTAAAAATTACTAATTATACCATATCATAATTTCTATAAGAAAACACTACCA
>Ga0209589_1005350_pt1 | contig 21799 bp, 10 predicted proteins | sample CowpeawhiteBW_FD_187525 | JGI IMG/M metagenome (GOLD analysis project Ga0209589, IMG submission 187525) | Root nodule microbial communities of legume samples collected from California USA - Cow pea white BW (SPAdes) (version 2) | ecosystem: Host-associated > Plants > Roots > Nodule | place: USA... | reverse complement strand
AAAAAAAAATAAAAAAAAAAAAAAATAGAATGAAAAAAATAAAAATAAAAATTAAATTTTAACATTTTGGAATCTACTTTTCAAATGGTAAGAAAAATAACATTTCTATACTTGAGAAATTGCTTTCAGAATACTTTTTTTTTCTTGTTAAAAGTAGTGTTCTAAAAAATTGTAGTGCAATATGATTATATTTGAAAAAAGAGAGGAAAAACGAAAAAGAGAATGAATGTTTTCAAAAAGAAGGAAATATAAGGATAAAAGTATATTTGAAAGGAAAGAAACAAGAAGGGGAGTGTGATAATAGAAAAATAGTGTAAATAGTAGTAGCATTTCCATTCTTCCAAACTTTCTTATAGCAATGCCAAAAGGGGGACTTTCTTCCCTGAACCTCATACTTTCATCCTGTACCCCCATATTTCCATGTTGCACCCATATTTTTTAAAATTCCAGTTATACCTCTATTAAAATTATAGTTCTGAATTGTGTCTTTCATAAATATTTTGGATTGTACAATCTGTAATGTAAATTAATCCGTAATGTAAATTTTCATTTTTATTGTACAATATTAATCCGTAATGTAAAATTACATTTCGGATTATACAATCCGTAATATATAATACAGATTGTATAATTTGTAATATAAATTTGCATTATAGATTATACAATTCGAAATGTAATTGTAAAATGCGAAATTTATATTCCACATTTTTCCTTACATTTTATGTTAATATAATCTTTTTATTTATTTTAATGACACTTGTGAAATGTTTTTAAGGGTAGAGGTGAAAGAGGTGGAGGTGGACGAAGAAAATGGGATGGAGGTGGTAAAAATATGGGGTGAAGTGGGAGGTGGAAGAAAAAGACAGGATAGAGGTAGAGGAAAGTATGGAAGTGCTATGTGCGGGAAAGAAAAAGAGAAGAAGAGAGCACAAATTATCCTTTTTAACTTGTTTATAAGGTACAGTAAAAAAACATGGGGGTGCAGGAAGAAACTCTCTGTCAACAGTGAACTAACTTTCCCTCTTCTTCCTTTTTATCTTATTTTACTGTTTAGGACTGAGCATGCTAGTGTGGCTGGGCTCAATCTAGTAGTTTATTCATGCATTCTCGTTATTACTAACTGCACCTTATATCAACACAAAAATATTAAGTTATCGTTCTTCATTGTACCACACTATCGTAGTCAGCACCATTGTTGAAAAAAAATGTTTTAGAAAATTTGTTCTAAAATACATTTCCTGTGTTTCTGAAACATGTGCTCTAAAAAATTCATTCTATATGTTTCAAAACACTTATTTCAGAATTTCTGGTCCAGAATAATTTCCTGAGTTTTATAAAACTTGTTTCAGAAATCATGTGATTGGAAATGCTTTTTTTCAAAATTCTGTTAAGAAAATCATGTTCAAAAATTTCAGTTTTATAAAACTTGTTTCAGAAATCATGTGATTGGAAATGCTTTTATGAAATTTATGTTAAAAAAATCATGTTGAAAAATTTTAGTTTTATAAAACTTGTTTCAGAAATCATGTGATTGGAAATGCTTTTCTGAAAATTCTGTTAAGAAAATCAGGTTCAAAAATTTTAGTTTTATAAAACTTGTTTCAGAAATCGAGCGATCGGAAATGCTTTTCTGAAAATTCTGATAAGAAAACCATGTTCAAAAAATTTAAAAAGCTTGTTTCAAAAGATTTCCAAAACAAATAATTCGGAAGTAACTTTTACAAGAACTAAAATAATCATTTTAAAATTAATGGGTCGCAAGAAGAAAAAAACCCGTTCATGATTCTTGGGCTGGCCCAGTATATGAATGTTGCCATGTTTTTAAGTGATTTGGGCTAAGTTTTGTAAAGTGTGACGTTGGATGTTTCTTTCTAAATCCAAGTAAATCATTCAAATATCTCAAATATAAAATTAAGATTTAAATATATTTTTATTCCCAAAGAAATATATATTTTTTTACCATCTATGTTAAAAAATTTCTACAATTTTCATCCTAATAAACCTTTTATGTATTTATTTATCTGAAATTCATTATATAAATAATTTTATTTCAATGTTTATTTAAAGCGTTATTTAAATAATTTTTGAACTAAAAACAAATTTAAAACTTATTCAGAAAATTTTTTTTTGAAAACTATTAGGGATCAAAACATAAATCTAATACTTTATTATAATAAAAAAATGTCAACTTAACAAGTCAACCTAATTAATCTAACTTCTCATTCACCAGTAATTGCATTAGTTTGGGTTATATACAGGTTGGCAATTAAATATATCACTAACATGTTGTTAAAGTTAAAATCCTTTAGCATAGTAATCTTAAGTAAATTTTGTGTTTTTCTTTACCGATGTCAGATATAGATAGAATAGAAATATGATGTAGTAATAATAAATTGAAAAAGAAAAAGTGGCAACATTTTTATTTTAAATGATAAAAGTTAACATAAACATGTATAACTGAGGGGCTTGATCATTAATAACAAGCGGCGGAATAACGGGTAAGAATTTTCTTTTTTTCATATATTACTTATTATTTCATAATATATCTAATATATCATTAAATATGTGTTTGGATCTTTTAATTGTGTCCATTTTATTTTATTTTTTTAAAAACGTTCTTTCTTCTTTTAGTAAAAATTAGAATTAATCTTTCTTTGAAACTTTGTCTTTGAATCTAAATTTTTTATTGAATTTTTTAATATTATCATCTACTGTGTTCTTGGGCGCGGTCATATGCTGGGTGTTAAAAATACACTATGTTGATACTTTAATTTTTTTTAATATATTTTTTAAAATTGTAAAATCAGTGATCATTAAGATATTTTGAAAGTACAACAGAGGAACAATGCAAAAAAACTTAGCAGAAAATCCAAATCCGAATCAGTCCCCTTACTTTAGACATGTGTGGACTTAGTCTTTCTAACCAAATTTTGTTAAACATCTTCGCTTTAATGTTAGGTATTAAACATGTTTGAAATGTCGGATAAATTTAACAACATTATGTTAAAAGAACTAAATTTACATGTATCTAAATTTGAGAGACTAAATTGAATTAAAGTTTCAAAAAGAAACTAATTTTGATTTTCATCGAGAATCATGAAAAATATATTTAACCATCTAATTTTTTTTTATTCATGATTTCTTTTGTCTTTACTCTCCCTCAAAAAATTAAAGAAACGTGCTGCTAAATATAATAGAGATGTTTTTTTTTCTTCCAAAACTACAAGCAAAAATCAATATAATTACATAAAAACAAAAACATATTTAAATCTAAAATTCAATAAATTTTTAAAAGGAAACTTGACAAAAAAAAAATGCAACACACAAAACATATATTCATAATAATGCTAAAATCTGGAGAAAGAAAAATAGACTACACCATATTATATTATTAAAATAAAAAGAGAGACCAAATAGTAGTAAGAAAATAAATATTAATTATTAATTTGATCAAATATTAATCAAATAAATTAATTTTAAGTAAAAAAAAAATCATTTTTGTAAATAATAACATAACAGTACATTTTCCTCATATGTATATCTAATTACATTATTCATGTTTACCTTTTTTTATATATATTTTTCCTTTGATATAAAAACGTTATATTCAATGCTTATCTCACTCTTTATACCAAAAAGTCATACCACTTATAATAAAGAGAATGGTAGTAAATAATAACTTGTTTTGATGGAAATCACTTGTATTTTTTTTTCAAAACAATTCTATAAATCGCAAATATATATATATATATATATATATATATATATATATATATATTATCACTATTGGATGTGAGATTTTTTATATCCACATTATAATACTTTTTTTTTGTTAATTATTAAGGTCTCATAGTTAGGTGACAATGGAAGGTGCAAAATGGTTGAGAGAAAGATTGATTGAAAAATGCAAGAAATTGTAAATATCAGATGAAAATATTAAACCATAATATATATGTCGAATATTAAATTAGCAGACATTATAAATATTTACAATTTTTCATTAGTTAAAATAATATTTTTTCTTATAATTAGTATTTTGTCATCACGCTCCACTTATTATAAGAAATTCACTTACACTAATCATAATAAATTTAATATTTATTAAAAAATATCACTGATTAACTTATTACAAAATTTTACTCACATTCATTATAATAAATTTAGCTTTTATTACAAAAATGTTATTAACCAACTTAGCGTGAAACTTACATTATACCTCTCATAATAAGTCGTTAATGATATGTACATAAAATATATTAATTTTAGTATAACTTGAATATAAATTATTGATTGCATTTACCCATCATGATAAGAAAAAAAAAGAAGTTTTTAAATTTAATTTCGTTACAGTATTAATATGTATATACTAGTAATATTGATTTCTGATACCCCATTTTGAGTCGACCAAATAAACTATTGTTATGAAATCATTAAGCATAGTTTCTTATAAATGTCATCGTAAATGATTGATGAATAGGGAATACAAAATGTCATGAATAGCAATTTTCCCAAACATAATAAATAAATTTACAACCAAAATAATATATAAGAAATTGATTTTCAAGCCTCTCCACATAATGGACAAAAATTTCACGCAACAATATGATGCTTCACAAGTTTCGTCCTTAGTTTTAATTCTATTTAAAATCATCTTCCAAAAAAGGACAAGAACATTTGAAGAAGGTATTTTTGCTTTCCATATAATTTTGAAGAGTTTTCCAATACAAGATAATCTTCACCAAGATTCTATCTCATGCAACAATAGTTGAAATTTATCGATCAACGATGAGTATTCTTCAAATCCCATGCCATTTATCATAAACCTTCATTGCAACTTTTAAAAATCATGGAAATAATTAAATATAATTTCTTCAACATGATGAATAATTTTTTTTTATTCTTATTTGTTTATAATTAGAAATATTTAAATAATTTATGAAAACAAAAAGTTGTCTCACTAAAAATTTGCTATGCATACAAATATATTATACTATATTATTATAATTTATTTTAAGATTAAATATATTTTTAATCCCTTAAATATAAAATTAGAATTTGTTTCTCTTAAAGTGATCTAGTGCATATTGTATTTAGTTTCTCTAAAGTGGAGTAGATAATTCCTTAGAAGATGAGTTCTCAAGACTTGTATTTAAGTTCTAATAGAAGCAATTTATCTATCACATTCAGACTTTGATTGGAAAATGTAATCAAGTCTTTAATATCATTTACATCCAAATCTTCATCCTTTATATTTCCGTTTGTAGAAAAGCACGTGCTCAAGACTTTATTGGATTTGGTTGTTGCAAAATTTACAGAACTTTTTGCAGCACATATATAATAAGTCTATTGAACCAATGAAGCAGTGTATACGTTCAAAATTCATAACTTACCCAAATTCTTTTGCGTGTCAATAGTACTATATACTGAGAATTTACAAGGAAATCATAACTCATTCAACTACAATCTTAAAAAAGTTTAATAAAGTTGTAACGATTTTGTATTTTACCGATTCAAGTATAATCCTAAAACCTTCATTTATATATACATTTTAATGTTAACAGATTTTTTTTAGCAGAGGACATTTGTCATAATAAATAATGTTAATAGTATATATGTTTATAGATAGCTCACAATGTCAAAGATCTCATATTGATAAAAGATAAGACAATTTCGTAATATATAAGTAAGTACAAACCTCATCGTACTAGTTGATTTGATTTTGTTGGGTTAAGTTAGATTAAAGTTCATTTCTTAACATGATGTCAGAGTCATGGGTTAAAGTCTATCATACTAAAATTTATTGTTTGTTCGGCTTTTATACCACTAACTATCAAAATATTTATTGTTTGTTGAACATGTCGTGTCATTCTCTATTGTACTATATTAAATTATCTATTAAAGTTTTATTTCATGTTCGAGTTGCATATATCTCGACGCGAGAAAATTATTAAAAATCTATGATTAACTAAAAATAAGACGATTTTACATGAATGCAAATATCACTTTTTGAAACTTAAAATTGACTTTCTAACATTAAATTACAACTTTTTTTTTATAAAAACCGTAAAATTTTTATATAAAATCATGTGAAGAAAAAAGACAAAATTTGCATGCTCAGTTCTGCCATTAATTTACGGTTTGCATGAGGGGAACCTTTTGCATTTAGAGTAATGTTGGGGTTGTCCAATCATAAACTTTAGATGGTCCAACTCAAATTAATGTTACTTAACTCTAATTTGACTTTTTCTTTGTCCTAATTTAAATATTACTTTGACCAGAAGAAGCAAAAACGTTTTTCACATATTTCAAAGAAACAGTGTTTTGTCAAACTGACAGCAGGAAGAAGAAGAATACGCGGAATCAGTCAGTTCTGTAGACTGTGGGACTAATTTGCTTCCGGATCTTCGACAGGTAAGTTACTGTAAAAGTTTATAAAATATTTTTATAGTAAAATTAAAAGTTAAAAGCTTTTTCGATATAGATTGATTTTGAAATAAATAAAAATATTTAAGGAATTTTATAGTTGAATTTCTAACGTCTCAATTTAGTTGAATAATTCAAATAAATAAAATGTTACATGTTTATAGTATAAAATAGGACATCAACATAAAGTATATTTAGAATTAACCTTTTTCAGTGATTCCAAATTATACTACAATGGAAATCCAAAGATATAACACAATGTCATGAATAGAATCTAAATACAAATTAGATTAAATTGGAAATTTGCTCACAGAGCAAAAAACTACAAAATAACCGTATACAAAAAGAAAAACTCAACAATGAGTAATAAAGGATTCAGGAAGCCTAATTACAGAACAACCTCCCTGCCAACATTACGACTACCAAGAGTCTCCACATCTGCTCACACTAAGGATTTGGTGATCATCGCAAAAAGAAAAAGCCAAAAAAGAGAACAAACACAAATAGAAAGGGTAAGCTAGAGCAAAAATAATTTTCAACATGTTATTAAGCAAGTAAATGTTAAATAAGGTTATAAATATACAAAGCAGTAAGCACCCAATTCATGTGATAACAAACAAATGCAAGATCCTCTGACTCAATTATTTGGATTATACTCTTGATATAGAATTTTAAAGGAAGTATGCGCCTATGTTGGTTTCTAAACTCTGCAGAGTCTAGACGCAAGGGTTATCACCCAACCACACACAGGATTAATCCTCTAATGTCTTGGGCCCAATATGTCCCAAGACTAGGACCTCCTGCCACTCTCACCACATAAATCATTCTGCTTTATGTGAGCGTGAACGATTATTAGAGTTCAGGATACATTCCTTTATCTAGACACCTTTTATATCAAGGTATACACTAACCATCATCAACAGTTTCCTTTGAAACTCTTTTACCACCAATTTCCACATGTCATCTCAATCATTCAAGTCTCATGCCAATCCACCACCAACCAAACAAGTCATGTTTTCCATTTCATACTCAATATAACAAGATTTCATTTAATCTCATACTTTATAAATGCATACCATGACACACATATATCACAAAATAATATTCATCCCAAATAAGTGAGGGCCCACATTTAAGTACCTGCAATTCCATACAATTAAGCACAACACACAACCATAATTCTTACACCAAAATTTCTAAGAAAATTTATTATCACAAAACCAAAATCACTGTAGTAATGTGTGACACATTTCTCAAGCTACAGACATCTAATCGACGATCCAACCAGTCAAAACACAAAATAGCATGTTATGAACTAAATTTTCAAATTTGAGCTCAATCCAACGGTTAATGAGTCGGGAAAGTCAATTTTATTAAAATTGTGCATATCAGAAAAAAGACATAGTCACCCAACGACCAAGGCACTCGCCCAACGACCACCCGACGCTTCCAGAATACAAAAAAATAACGTCAAATATCACATTTTCATGAATATTTGAACCCCTAACTTGGAAATACACAAAAAATTAACGCTTTCCCAAATCTTGTCTCATATTCCACAAAATACTAATCACATAAAATAGAAATAATGTGAATACAAGGTGTAGATTCCTTACCTTAATAAAACTTAGCCAAACAAAACAGGAACAAGCAAAACAACTTAAAAACGTGAAATCCTAGCTTCCCTTACCTGTAATAAGAGGACTGTAGTGTAAGAAAGCTTTAACAAGGCTCACTACAACACAACAATAGCTTAAAAAACTGAAAAATGACGTACAAGTATGAAAATGAGACCTTGACAAGGACTACGTGAGACCATAGTTTAGGAACAAAGATAAGCGAAAAGAAAATGGGGTTTTAATGTAACTTACAGGGAGATATGAGCTCAAGCAGCTCCAAACAAGTACAATTCTCTAGCTCAAGGGGCAAAAGCTAGTGCCCTAGTAGAGCTCTTGCAGCAACACTACAAGGGAGGGGGGGAAAACTATTTTCTGTAAAAAGTGGCAGAATGAGGAGTAAGTGATTGTGAGGGGGTCTTAGGGGGTCCAAAGTGGGCTAAACTTTGGCCCTTGAAAAGGCTAGGCCCAACCCCCTTGTTAGGATAGAGTTTAAAATAGAAAAATGGAGTCTTACAATCTCCCCAACAACAAAAATTTTCGTCCTCGAAAATTAAGACTTACTAGAAAAGGTGCGGATATGACTTTCTCATATCCTCCTCTAGCTCCCGTGTAGAGTCACCTATTCCCTGGTCCCAGATGACTTTGACAAGACTGATCGACCTCCACATGATAACTAACTAGAATTATTGCCTCTATGCTATGTGATATGGTGTTAAATAATATAGTTTGGTCAAGCCACTGCTCTCAAAGAAACTTCTCAACTTCAAACCTAAAGCTTGAAGGATCCTTTATGTCCCACCAACCAATTTGTATTTGATATACTGACTCACTTTCCATATACTCTCCATTTCCTCTTGTAGGTTTTTACCAAAGTCTCATATAAACTCGGGTCTCGAATTAAAACATGTTAGTTGTCAATTCACACCACCTTATTCCTTCCTTGAAGTACCTTAGTTCGCACCATTAAACATGTTAGTTGTAAATATACCTATTTTAAAAAATAAGAATAAACACAGTTTTATCCCGAAGACCTATAATGAACTTTTACATGTTTAGAAATTGAATATATATATTATAAAAGATTTAAAATTATATAAATTTATCATTATTTAGAATTTATAATTAGTTAATGTTAAGATTTGATTTAATAATTAATCATTTCTGTAATTATACATTATTTAGAACTTTTATGCTAGTTGGCTAACTAGTTTTATCTTTAATCTTTATAATTTTAATATATATATATATATATATATATATATTATAAAAGATTTAAAATTATATAAATTTATCATTATTTAGAATTTATAATTAGCTAATGTTAAGATTTGATTTAATAATTAATCATTTCTGTAATTATACATTATTTAGAACTTTTATGCTAGTTGGCTAACTAGTTTTATCTTTAATCTTTATAATTTTAACTGTTTTTTCAATTAATTTTACTAAACATAACCAAGAGGGAGAGCTAGGTTTAGAGATGAAATTATTCTTTTGAACTTTTTATCATGTTAATTTTCCTTGTGTGTATTTTTTTATTGAATTTAAAAATAAAAATACACATTGGTTTTATAAACTGTTGTACCTAATTTTATATTGTGAAATCTGTTTTGGTCTTGCTGTCCGGTTTAACAGGACACTGAAATTGGGACTTGAAATGTAAAGCATCCAAATCATGCGAACCGGTGAAGCATCAAGGTGAATAAAACTAGAGATGTTGATCCATAGCCCGAATGGCGGAAATTAACGACATAAGGGAGCCGTGGCTCCCCAAAAAGATTTCAATTTTATTTTTTATATGTTTTTATATATTTTTAAAATTATATTTATACATTATTATATTACTTATAATGAATTTTCATCATTTTATTTATATATTTTTGTTTAAAAAATAAAATAAATACTAATTTGACAAACATTGGTTGACACTAGAGATTAGGATTTTATTTCTGATCATAAGATTCTTTGATAATTAGAAAAAAAAAATAAAAAGATAAATCGGTATACGAAGATTAGAGCACAGATATATTGAAAAATATCATAATATATTTTATGAATCAAGATTAGTATTTTATAATGATTTATGTATGCTAGATTTATGTTTCTCCAATTACAATATTTCTTCCAAATTAAGTTTTTCCTAAACTAGTATGAACCCTAATTATGATTTTGAGATTCTTTTATAGAATTGACATTATCAACACCCAATTTCGTCTGGGATGAATAAATTTATTTTCAAAAAAAAAGTAAAAAATAAGGTGAAACAAAATTTTCTTCAAATATTTTCAAACTTTAATTTTAGAAAAAAAGAAGAAAAAAACTAGAAAAGAAAAGAGAAAAAAAGGAGGAAGAGCCCAATTTGTTATGAGACCAATAACTCAAACATTTTCTACCTTTGTTCCTGATAGAGAAATTAGTTATATAATAATAATTAAAAGCAATATCTCCTCAAATGGTAAGAATCAATATTATTAATTTTTAATTGGGATTGATTTTGTGCTGCTCTGATTTGTTACTGATGATGATTGATTTTGTGCTTTGTTTGGCTGCGATTGATCTCCATAATTTGCTGCTATCATAATTGATTCCTTCCTTATATTGTTCATTACAATTAAGGCTAAGATTGCATTGATATTGCAAGGTGTGAGTATAAATACGCACTCTGTCAGAACATAAAGAAAAGAAAAATTATCTACACTTCTCTCATTCTTTCCTATCACCACTCCCACACACACCTTCTTTTTTATCTCTCTTTCGGAAAAAAAAAATATTGAAGGAGGTAGAAAAAAAAAAGAGAAGAAAATATTCTCTACACTCTCTCTTTCTCTCTCATTACCACCACACATACCCATCTCATTTTTATTTCTCTAGAAAAAAACAAAAATATTTGAAAAGGAGGCAAAGAATAAAAAAAGAGAAAAGGTGAGGAGATATTGAACATTTTTTAAGATACGTAGGAGCAAGGATTAATCGTCGTCGGACCCAAAAAAAATAGTTTTGTTGTTTTTTATACATTCTTTTATTAATATTTTTGGGGAAAATTAAATATTTTGAAAAAATCACATAATTTTTGCACATTTAATTAAAGGTACCATCTTAGGACGGACGTTGTGGGGGTGCTAATACCTTCTCCACGCATAACCGACTCCCGGACCCAAAATCTGGTTTTTCGCAGGCCTGACTCTTTTTTATGGTTTTCCATAGTTTCGTATAATAACTATGGTGGTGACTCTAAACTCTGTTTTTACAAATTTTTTATTTTTGTTCGTCGTCCCGTCGCGATTTCGGTTGCGACAAACATGAACCCTAATTATATTTTTCCCTGAATTATGAAACTTAGGATATGTGTTTTCCGTACATATGGTAAAATTTATAAAATTTTATAAATGTATCTTGGGTTGCATTACGAATTTTGTCGCACATAATGAATTAGTTGAATAACATTGACTTGAAATATAAATTAAAATACCCACCATGTGTGTGAATTTAATGAATTAGAATGATTAGAAATCGAGAAGTATGTGAATCACTGCGTGAAAATAGTTTAAAAAGAGGACATAAAAAGTTTTTTATTTAATTAGAAAAAATAATTTATATATAAAAAAATGTAATTTGCCACCCTTGAATATTTTGTCAAAGTTTTGCCACTACACAACCCATGGTCACTCCTAGCCCATCTTTGAAAAGTCTCCTTTTAGGGGATCTCCAATTGAGGAGGTTAAAAAAAGTCATAGTCTCCAAAACCCTTTCTCAAATGAGTTAGGATCATGATTAAGGTTAGTTTGATATCACTACAAGACTTTAATTAACTCTTAATAATAATATCTTCAACTTAGGTCATATATTAAGTCGGGTCATCTCGGGTCAAAAGCCAAAACGGGTCGGTCTAAGACAAAGTTGAGATAGGTCGTTTTAGATGAAAATTTGAGACAAACTTTCTTGAACCGAAGGTCATGAAGGGTCAACTCGGGCCAAAGATTGGGACAGGCTAGCCAAGGTCGAAGACCTAGACAAATCAGTCCTGGTTGAAAAACAAGATGGATCAGTCTGGGCCAAGGATCGAGACAGGCTTGAAGGATGAGACTAGGCTGAAGGTCGAGATGTGTCAACCCAAAACGAATGTTGAGAAGGGTCAACTTAGGCCAAAGGTTAAGATCGAGTGACTCGGGTTAAAGGTCGAGATAGGTCTACTCTAACTGAAGGTCGAGACAAGAAGACTTAGGTGAATGGTTTAGACGAGTAAATTTCGGTCGAGTTGGCCCCAACCGAATTTTGACCGAGTTAATCCCGATTGAAATTCAGTCAAGTTGGCGCTGTCAAAATTTGGCTAAGTCGGTCTAACCAAATTCGGTAGAATCGACCCTAGTCAAAATTTCACCGAATTCAGCCGAGTCAACCCCGATTGAAAATCGGTTGAATTCGTTGGATTCGGCCCTAATCGAATTCAGTGACTCAGCCTTGGATGAAATTTGTCCAATTTCGACCAAGTTAGCCTCAAGTCAATTTTGGCCAAAATTTATTCGAATTAGGGCGAGTTAGCAACTTTAGATATTTGGCCAAATTTGATTGAGTCAGTCGAGTCAAGCCCATCCCAAATTTGACCCCACCCTTAGTTGAAGCTCGAGACATGTTTGCGCGGGCTTAATGTCGAGACAGGCCAAATTAGATTGATGGTTGAGATGGGTCGACCATTGTCGAAGGTCGAGACGGCTGACCCAGGCCGAAGGTCGAGACTTTGTGACCTAGGCTAATGGTTGGTACTAATCGGCTCAACTTCAGTCATAGGTTAACTTGGACTAATTCGAGCTAAAATTTGAGACAAATGAACTTCAAACAAACGTGTGATATTTTAGAAAAATAGTGTGTTATTTTGAAAAAAATTAATATCATGTCTCACGAAGATAGTTGGCCAATATATTTCATAATATAATATTTAGTATAAACGAATTTAATATTTAATGTAAATAATAAAATATAATATTTTTAAGAAACTTAAAATTTAGTTAAACAATTTTTTTTACTTGAAAACATGTCAATAATGAAAAAAAAATGAAATTAACGTTAAAATTACACAAAAATAGTTCGTTGAAAATATAAAAGTATTGAAACTATATAAAAGAAAAAAAAATATTAATATAAATTCAATTAAAAGTACTCGACATATTTATGAAAATTTTAAAACTTATATTAATGGAGAGACTCTCTATACTAATTAGAAAAGATTTTTATGTCGGTTCTGAATTCTTCATAAAAACCATCAACATAGAAAAAATTTGTTTTTTATACCGATTTTGGACTATCATAAAAGTTCATATTCTATAGTGATTTTAGACCGTAAAAAAAACAAATTTTAGTTAATTTAGTTATTTTTTAATTTTATTCTAAATTAAAGTTAAAAAAATCAATCATCTATCTTTCTCGAGTGAATTGCTCGTCAGATTTCATATTTCTACTTTTGTTACAAAGTACTCGGTAGCTAAATAAATGTGTTCACAAATTTAAGTGTTTCAAATGGACAGATTTTTTTCTTTTTATTTCATCACACAAATATTGAGAGCATTTTTTTTGCCACGACTTTTAATTACTCCGTCATAAATTAGGAAATGTAAAATGAAATTTAATATATTTTTCCTTTATTAATTGTGACAAAAAAATATTATTCATTACTTATATATATTTTGTAAATTTTGAGGAACTAATCTGTCACAAAATTCATATTCATGTTTTAAAGAATTTTAACATCAATAACTAAGGATGTCAACGAGATGGGTAAGGTATGGGTAGTAACTTTCCTGTATTCTACTCTCTAAATAAATATATGTCTGGTACCCGTATCCACATTCGTTAAGCGGGTATCCGCATATTTTTTTTAATAAACTATTTAATATTTAACAAAGTGAATATGTTGCGAAAGTTAATATTTAATAAAAAAATTTAACCATAAATTCAAATAAAGATATAATGCATAACCTTTATAAATTTCAAACAAAGTGAAAATAACTTATTTAAACAATGTTGAATGACAATTTATAAATAAATGAATATTTTTTAAAACTAATTGATAAATATAACTTATTCAAAATCAATATGTTAATATTTTAATAATTTTTTTTAATTTAAATTAGAGTATAGTGAGTACGCACTACTAGAATTTTCACATTACATGAAAATTTTCTTGCAAATTTGTTAAAAAAAATTTGCACGAAAATGCTTTTTTCTGCTATTTTTTCTAAGATTTTTAATTGGCATGTATTTCTTTCGTGGGTAATCATTTCCTATAAAATTATAAAATTTGCAAGTATTTCCTACAAAATTTGTTGCGAAAAATGTTTTATACAAAATATTTTGTAAGAAAATTGGTAGCAATTTTTTGTAAAAAAATTTTCACAACAAAATTTGTAAGTATTTCCTACGAAAAAATTTTGAAAACAAAATTGACAGGAAATATGAGTTTTTTTAGTAGTGACGGGTATCTATGAGTACATATACTATGATACCTATACTCGCCCCGTTAATATGCGGATATGAAAAATACTCGTCTCCGTTACTCGTGGTATCTATTTTCAATATCTATTTCCTAACCGTTGCGGATTTTATCCGCGAATACCCGTGAGTACGGATTTTTTTGACATTCCAATCGATAACATTTTTATTTATTTAGGAAACATTGATAATCATATTTTTTATTATATGTAATATGTACATCGAATAATATATTTAACAATAAATATATGTAATCGTGGTATGTTCTTTAATATTTACTAAATATATTCTATTTTACTAATATGGTAGTTACGTTCATATGAATTCCGTTGTCACTCTTTTTAGCAAAGCAGTAGTATTGTTTCATATTTCTTCTTTTCTAACTTTTTGATGATACTTCACTGAAATAGAATGCAACAGAGCTTAAGCCAAACCAAATATCCCTTACACTCAACCTCTTTAACAACACAATTACTTTCATATTAAGAGAAGTAATTTGCTACTAATTGTTGCAGGAAAAGAAAAGCATCCCTTCAAGTAGCGGGCATAATGTCCTATATCTTTTCTTCAATACACATCACCAAAACCAGATAAACAAGCATAAGAATATTTCACATATGGGGTATCTTTAATGAATAATTAGAAGTTTTTTATTTAGTAGAATGTGTTAACGTGTAAATTAAATCTCAGAATATTGTTAGAAAGAACAAACATGTATATGTGAGAAAATAAATGTGTAACTGAAGAAGGTAATTCAAAAAAAGTGGACGATATATTCTACAGTCACTTGCACTCTTCAGAAGTGCATATATTTTTTAAATAATGAAGGGATATTAGAAAAAAGCAAACACAGAAGGATGCGTAGAGGGTGAGGAATATATGCTGTTGTTAAACTATTGTGCATGCGCGTCTGGGTGCTCGTTGCTGTTGATGATGATTCGGTAGCAGAGAGTGGTCTCTTTGGAGAAGAAGGCGTAGTAGAAAGGAGAATGATTGCAATGTTCGGAACCGATGTAATAAAGGGTCTACATCACTTTCTAGTAATAATAGATACACTATGTCATTTGAGAGAAAATAGATTAATTACATTAATTTTAGACATAATTAATGTAGTATGGAACTAATTTTTGTGCTATTTCACATCAATTTGTCTTCTTACTATAACTCATGTTGACTTAAGGATTAGATGAAACAAGACAAAATAGATTGTGAGTTGAAAACACTAACCTGATCCACTAAATTTCAACAAAATTAACATGTCAATTGACAACTCTTAATCTATATAATAATTACTAATTATATAATAACAATGGTAAATGTATATGTGAAACTATTTATATCTATATACTAGATTGATGAGTTCATATTTTTCTCCTTATTTAATGTTTAATTTTGGATATTTAATTAAATTTTTGTATTTCAAAAATATCTTATTGGATTTATTGAACTTGTTTGTTAAAAATTTCTTGAAAAAGTGATTTTAGTTGCATAAAATATTCTTGAATAGTCTAAGTTTGTTGATGAAGCTAAAGTTAATTTTGGTTCATTAAAGATTTGAAATTGAATTGTTCAGATTTACAAAATCAAGTCAAAATCATGTCATATCATTAATCCACCACTTTCAAATCTGACCAACCATATGCTAGCAGGTATCAATCTCTCAATGGACTAAAGAATATTCAAAATTGGTCAAAGTAATCAGCTCTAGACAAATTCTGGTGAAAGCTGGTCAAATGGTCAAACCGCAAAGGTTGAATTAGAAATTACACAGAAATTAAGTTACTAAATAATTAATTAAATATTTTTAATTAATTATCTTTAGTATATCTCAAATTATCAACAAATAAAATCTTTCAAATATATTAAATATATTAGAAACTGATAAAATCTGTTAATTATATTAAAAATATTATATCTAAAAATAAAATATTTCAATAATAAAAATATGAAATTCAAATCCAATCAAGTCTTATACGAAGAGATTAATGAGACAATATCATTAGAAATGAGATTGAAATCTTGTTATTTTAATAACAAGACTAGTTTTAATCTTTTAGTTTTTAAAATATTTATTTTAACTTTTTATTTCGTAAATTTGAGTTTATTTATGTGATTTTTTTTTTCAACTCATTACTAATTCAATACATAAAATTTGTACTACTATATCTGACTCCAAAATGCAACTAAGATTTTAACAAAAGATACCATTATTGTCATGTTGTCACTCAATGACGTAACAATATAAATGAAACATCTCAATGAAAGATTTGCCACATTGAATAACTCTAGCGCCGCATTGGATAAGATAACACAACTAATGTAACATATTATTTACCTAACCACATGTAATTTGTAATTAGTAATAATAAAATCTTGATACCTAACCACATGTAATTATTAATAATAAAATGTTATTTTAGATTTTATATCTTATAATTTCATCTCATATTATAACTTATGACTGTAATATAAACCAAAAGTATGACAGTGGTGGTGCTAAATATAATGGTTGAGATTGATGGTAGTGAAAGTAGAAGTAGCAATACACATTATCTAAATCAAAATCAATGGGACATGTGTGGGTTGATACCCGTGTTTTTCTGTGTCAGTTTCAGTACACGTGTCCTTTTAGGGGTTTTTATCCTTAAAGCAAATTCCAACACCTATCACACCACCAATCATCACACTACACATGGACCATAAATATGGGCGGTGTAAATTTGTTCCATAAGGAATCTTATGACGCGCACACGTGGCCTTCTACCATTTGTCTCTTACGCCCCACCCATAAATAACAAACACTCCATTATCTACATGGGCTGCTATTTTCACCTAATATTTTTCATGTCTTCGCTCTTTTCTCCATTTCTATTATTTACCCCTTTTTCACTTTCATTATTTATCTCTTCTCCTTTTTTTTTTTCTTACATCTATTACCTTTAATTCTCACTTTAAGGAAGTTCAAGACAAATAAAATGGAAGAAAAATATAAGTCGAAGTAAAAAAGTAAGTGATTTAGATGAAGAAAGGTATGAGAAGACAGAGAAACCCACAAGAGAAGTTCTTTACTCAATACGTGGAATGCACATAAATGTGCATTGGTGCTAACATAAGTTGGTTGAACATAAGGTGAAGAAGAGCATCGAATGATGTACACATGGACAATTGATTATATTATTTACGTATTTGTATGATTGAGATTCAAATTGGTCAAATTATCTTTGTTGTTTTTTCATTCATCCTGAGAGTGTGTGCATATAATGAGGTCGTTAGAAAATTATAGATGACTAAGGTAAAGGTTTTGAAACTTTTTTAAATGTTTTATCTTCTTTCATCTTCTTTTAAAATTGTTTTGATATAAAAATCAAATGCGAACACATAAAAAATTTACACTAATTTATATTATAAATGATTCTTTTATATTCAGTTTCAATTATTCAATCTTAAGATTATTAAATTTCATTATCTTCATATGTTTGTACGAATACTTATAATAGATTTTACAAGTCAAGACAACAAAACATCACAAAATCAACTCTTGAGTATATTCAAAAAGATATTTTTTATTGTTAGAACTTTAGTAGTATACAAACTCAAATAACTTTAGATCACATAAAAGGAAATAAATACACCATAACACTTCCAACAACTAGGTTAATTAAATAAGCACAACAAAACTTTTTTGTATTCTTAAACTTCAAACCAGTCTTAACAATTGAAAATAACTCAAATGATGTCAAAGAATTATTATTTGATATATATAATAGTGAAACTAAGGTTATATTTATAGAGTTCATAAAAACTCATTTAAAAAATTTCATACTTATTTAATTAATTATTTTAAATTAATAATCGATTATTCTTGCTGAAATTTGAAAAAAAAATACCATGCTTTTTTTTTAATTGATAATGAAACAATAAATCATTCCATCTTTGTATTTAATTCAAAAAATAAAGTTAGTCGATTATGCAAAATTTTAATGGGTTAATTTCTTGTAACATTGTTAAATATGTTTTTTTTAATCAAATGACTAAATTTATAATCGGTTATTTTATTTTAAAACTTCTCACAACAAAATTTATACATTTAATTATTGTCAATCACACAATAAAATAATACATAATTTTAGTATAATGATAACTAAAAAAGAAATCACACATATATAAAAGATTGCCAAAAAAAAATTCGATGATAATCAAACTACACTTAAAATCTAATTATAAAAACACACAGTATAATATTTTTTTTCTATGTTCATAAAACAAACAAATAATATACAAGAGGCTCATTAAATAAATGATTAAACTAATATTTTACTATCAAATGAGATAAGAGAGAATTACCTTCTTATTTATTTCTTCGAGGATGGAAGAGAATAACTGAGAGATGAGAGCAAAAATAATAGATATTTTCTCTTTAGAAACAAAAGAAAATATGTGAGAATGGGAGATGAGAACAATTTGTGAGAAACTCAAGATATATGATGGAGCCACAATTAAAATCCGATTATAAAAAACATACAGTACAATACTTTTTCTTCTATGTTCACAAAATAAAAAATTAATATAAAAGAGGCTCATTAAATAAATTATTAAGCTAATATTTCATTATCAATTAAGACGAAAGAATTACCTTCTTCTTTTCTTCCTCGAGAATGGAGGAGAATAGAGGAGAAATAAGAGCAAAAATAATAGATTTTTTTCTCTTCAAAAACAGAAGAAAACATGTGAGAATGAGAGATGAGAAAATTTTTTGAAAAACTCAAGCCATAATGAAAAAAAAAATGAAAAAATAATAATAAAAATATATTGATAAATCTTTTTATTCTTTATTTTTTATTATGTTTAATTTTATATTTTATTATTTATTAACATTAATTAACATATTTTATTATTTATTTTAACATTAAAAGAAATAAAATATTTGATTTCAAAATACCAATAATATAAAAGAAATTTCAAATTATTTTTTCGGGAGGGGGGGCATGGCCCCCTATCTACACAATGCTCCGCCGGTTACATATGTTTTTTTTCCTTCAACTTTAAGTGAAAATTAGAATTAGTCTCTTTTGGAAATTTTAAACTAATTTAGTTCCTCGTCTTTAGAAATGCGTGAATTTAGTCTTTTAAACTATTTTTTTTAAGTTTAATTGACGTTTGAAATGCGTTTTTTAGCTAACATGAAGCGAACATGTGTCAAACGGGGTTAAACAAACTAAAATAGTATAATGAAATGTGTTTGAAACGTCAAATAAAATTAATAAAATCTGGTTAAAAAAACTAAATCCACGTATTTACAGATTTGAGGAACTAATTAATTCAATATTTTTAAGGGGAACTAATTCCAATTTTCACTAGAAGTTGGAGGACAAAAAACATATTTAACTCATTATTTAAAAACATAATCAATTAAAAAAAAGCATAGAACTTTTTTTCCTACTTTTAAATTTTCAAAAATATTATTTTTAATTAATTTTGATATAGGTCGTTTGTTGAATTAAAAATCTTATGAATGCGATGAAAGACTACTATCAACTACAATAAAAGCTAAAACCTCTCAAAAACATCTTTAGTATCTTATGAAATAATTTATAAGAAAGAAAAGAAGGTTAAAAAAATATGAAATGTTTTTTTATAAACACTTATGAAATAAAAATAAATAAATAAAATTTTAATTTATAAAAAAATCAATTCATTTCATATCCTTCTTTTCTTTGTTGGGATCTTACAAAGAGCAGGTGAACTTATTATTTACTTTCTTACCTAGATTCGTATGCGCGAGAAGCACGTGCATACATTGCCCCACCAACTCAGTAGATGTATGGATGAAATAGAATATGAAAATATATATTTTGATAAATAAATAAAACTAACATATTAGTAATTAAGAAAAAAAATTATATATTAATATATATATATATATTATCCCACACTATTTATTCTAATTGTGGAATAAAGATATCATGAGCAATTCACCGTGGACATAAAACCTTGAAAACAAAAAGGATAATTAAAGCATAAGTTTGAACAGTTTTAATCATAATATTTATACTTTTGTTATTTTTGTAACTAGAAAGTAAAATAATTTGAACGACAAATGTCACTAATGTTTAATTATATTATTTATCATTATAATATATCAAATAATTTAGTTATTCTAATATTAATTGTTGTTACTCCGATAATATTAACATTATAATTTTTTTTAGGTCTTTCTTAATGGACAATACAACATGGATCAATATATTTGGGTATTTTAAGCATTGATGAATTACATTGCAACCTGTTGGTGCATGAGTAACGCATGTAAGGATTCCAAACAAAGAAAGAAGTATGTAAGATAACCAATGATTGACCTCCTAAGGGTAGGGGGTAGAGGCGTATTCAGAGGAGTGTGCAACAATAGAGGAAGAAGAGGCATAGGCAAATAAGACAAGAACTGTTCAATAAATCAATCATTGAATGTTTTAGGTGTCACAAATTGGGTCATTTTCAATATGTGTGTCTAGATTAGGAGAAGAAGGCTAATTATGCTGAGCTTGAAGAAAAAGATGAAGAGCTTTAACTTATGACATATAAAGAGCTGCACCAAACCATCCATGAGAGAGTATGATTCCAAGACTCTGGCTGCAATAATCACATGAGGAAAACAGGGAATGGTTTGCAAAAGTGGAAAGACTATGCAGAATTGTGAAACTTGAGAACAATACGATAATGAGAATTGTAGGCAAAGGAAATATCTGTGAACAAATTAATGGCATTACACAGTTAATATTTGATGTTTACTTTGTTGTTGAACTTAAAAATATTTTTTAAGCTTAAGCCAACTCCAACAAAATGGGTTATCCATCTTAATACAAAATGGTAGTTGTAAAGTGCTTCATCTAGAGAAGGGGTTAATCATGCACACTGGTATAAAGGGAAATAAGATGTTTTACGTAACAACCATTACATCACCTAAAGATTCCATGTGCATGCAAGTCGATACCATCATAGACTAGGAAGCCCACTAATGATTGTTTCTTAACAACCATTTCTCAGCAAGTGCACTAGTACATAGTAGTATCAACAAGTGTCGTATCCATAAGAATTTAACAAGTATATTTGTGACGACAAAAAAAAATTCTATTTATTTATTTATTATTATTATTTTCTACAATATACTTATAAAATTTAGAGACAAAATTATACAATGATATCCAATTATACTTAAAATATTCACACACATACACACACACACACACACACAAACACACACACACACACACACACAC
>Ga0209589_1005345_pt1 | contig 21816 bp, 9 predicted proteins | sample CowpeawhiteBW_FD_187525 | JGI IMG/M metagenome (GOLD analysis project Ga0209589, IMG submission 187525) | Root nodule microbial communities of legume samples collected from California USA - Cow pea white BW (SPAdes) (version 2) | ecosystem: Host-associated > Plants > Roots > Nodule | place: USA... | reverse complement strand
ATATTTAAATATATATATATATATATATATATATATATATATATATATATATATATAAGGGTATTTTATTTTTGTGAATTAAAGTTTAGCGGTTACGGGTATCCACGGATACGGATACTATGATACCCGTACCCGTCCCATCAACATGCGGGTATCAAAAATATCCATACCCGCGAGTAGCGGGTATCCATTTTTAATATCTGTTTCTTACTCATTGCGGGTTTTATCCGCGGATATCTGCGGATACATATATTTTTGACATCCCTAGTCACATGTCGATCTCGTTTTTTTTTTGCCACATGTCAGATCCTTAGCGTGACATATGGCTCTGTCAGGTGTCACGTGACAAGGTACTGTCACGTGTCAGTGTCACTACCAAGTGTCATTTTCTTAATTTCAATTTAGTCCCTACAGATGTATATTTGTTTCGATTTAATCCTTACCTATGTCTATTTGTTTCAATTTAGTTCTCACACATGTCCTTTTGATTCAATTTTGTCATTATTTTTATTTGTTGTATTTTTTATTTTCTAACTCATTATCATACATGTAATTGCCATGGATTTTTTATCACCATTCAACACATATTAAAGTTAAAAAGAAACAAAATCAATGTTTAAATTATATTATTATTAATTTAATATTTATTCTTTGTCTGATTTTGATAAGTGATGTATTATAACTTTTATTAGTATATTATAATTTAAAACATTGAACCAGACATTTAAAATACATTTTAATTTGAGTATTTGTTTTCCTTTTATATTTATAAAAAATATTTTTAAATTTTATTAACTAGGTTTCATTAATATTATTTTATTTTGTATTCTAGTTTGAAATGTATACAATTATAATTTTTTTCTAAATATTTGATATTGAAATAACAACTCTCCTCTTAATCTTAAATATTTGATAATATTATGTTTACGAGTATGGGAGTGGGTATGAGTACGAGTATATATATACTCTTTACACGATATGGGACAGAAGAACTTGTTTTGGAAACAGAATCTTTTTGAAAAAATTGTCTTAAAAATCATGTTCTGGAAATTTTGGAATGCTTGTTCCTAAAGATTGATAGAACATGTATTCTTTGTGGAAGTTACTTCTACAAAGGATAAAATATCATTTTATAAAGAATTAAATATGTACGTCTCTAAATTTTAATCGTGAAATTGAAAGTGCTTTTATTTCGAGCTTTAATATAATTTGATTCTAAAACTTTGAAAATAAATAAATATAATTTTTTTTAAACAAATATATTTAATCTTATAAAAAATTATAGTAAGCAGATAGAAATTATGGAAATGTAGGAAATAAAAGCCCACTTTTGAACCTAAAACCCTTTGGTTCACACAAATACAAACCACTTCATAAAAAAAATGGTTTGGTTTGGAATTGTTTGGGCTTTCTTAAAATTACAGACCATACCCACTTCTATTTCTAAATCCAGCATAAACACGCACGTTGCAAAATGAGTTGGCATGAATAGGTTGTTTAAAAAATAGCAAGTTTTTTTGTCATTGTGCTCTACTACATGGATCAAACAGCACAACAATGTCTTTGTCGAGAGGAAAAGCTTAGAAATACTTTATGATAAGGATCTTAAATAAATGGTTTCAATATATTTCATTAAAATGTAAAAAATATAGTCTGTTATTATTACTATATGATTTGTTTCAGTACTGTAGTAGCATTGCACAATTGTTTCAATTGTTTCTGTAGGAAAGGTTTTTTCTTCAAAATAAATTTCTGTAAGAATTTTATACTTGAATGATATACTCTTTCATGTGGAAGAGAAATTTTCACTCTAATCTTCTATCTAATTTGTACTTGGAAAGGTAAACTTAGGGGTATAATGCGTTGTATTGGCTAAGATTTGAGGTGTTCTGAATTTATCTTTCTTCTTTCACGCATTGCTTAATTTCTGATCTCTCTGGATTTATCTTTTTCAAGCTAAACACAGCAAAAATAATCAAACAGCTTCTGCTCTATATACTTGATCTTTGAAGTGAGCTAAACTGAGCCAAACATAGCCTATTTAGATGTGATGACACTGACATTCTTAAAAAGTGCAGGTTGTCTTTAGGACTTAGGTGTTCCAACCAAGCATCAACAGCAATGGCACATTCTCAAGGAACAATGGAGCCCAACACTAACCATTTCCAAGGTTTGATTTTACCTTGCTTGTTCATTTTTATATTTATTAGTTTTTGCATAAAGTTGTAGTTGTATTCAACTTTGAGATGGAAACTAGATGAATTTTCTGAATCACCGTGTCTGTAATAACCTAAATTACTGCATGTGTGAGTATTGGAATTTAGTATAAGTTGTGTTCAGTAATTGCTTGCTACTGCTAAAAGTAAATATTTCAAAGCGTGACAGATTTGATGTGTAATGGTAGCTTATAAGTAAATGAACAGAGGTTATTTGATGTGTAAAAACTGTCTATTAAGATATGCGTGACAGATTTTCATTTTCTGTGCAAAGTTTTCAACTTCTGAACTGTTGACTTGAACTGCTGATTGTATACTGAAGAAATTTTGAATATTTGGAAACTAATTCCATTATTGTCAGGCCCTTTAGTCAAATGGCTGAATTTTGAAGGATCCAACAAGAATCATCCACCTGTACCTGAAATTTCACACATGCACAAGACAGAATTATGCCATGGGATGATGATCACAGTGGTGTGTTAGCTGTTAAAATGAAGTAGCAAAGTCATAATTTGTGTAAAAGAACAAAATATTGTCGAGTCCTTGTCACTTAAGTGAAAAGCTACTTCAGAGCGTAACAGTTCAAATTTGATTGTGACTCAGTCTATTTAATTACTTGCAATAATGCTACTTTGATCGTGATTCAACCCACCTAGCATCCGCTATAGGATATGTGTACAACTCGCAACAATCTCTCCCTTAATTATTGTCAATCGAGTTCGTAACTTTGACTGTAATACCAATTGTTGGATTAAACATTCACCACTAAACATAATAGGCCAAGTGATTTTTACTCTAATACCAATTACTGGATCGATTGCTCACCACTACACATAATAGTCAAAGCATCACGATTCGCAGGACAATTGATGATACCGGAACAAATATTTTCAAATGAATTTGAATACTTTCTCTTACTATTACCAATTTCTGTGGACTGAAGAATGTAGTGTTTTGCAAACTTTTCGGCTGGTTGAGTTGATATTCCAAACAAGTAACAGTAATACAATAATTACAAGTTAGGCACACTTTTCAAGAGAAAAATGAAATTATGATGTGAGCATATAGTCTATATAGAGCATAGACTTTAATGCAGTTTTAATTTTTTTTTTTCTTAATTTTCAGTTTTTTCTTCCGAAACATGTGTGATGCATTAGGGGTAGACAAAAAAACTCATTTTATTCACTAAAATCTTGGTTAGATATTAGTTTGTTATGGTGGAAGTTGATGTTGCAGACAAGAAGGCATTGATATTTAGTAAGGTCTGTGTTTGAACATTATTTTGATGGAGACTGTCCAACCTCAAAATTGTGACAATAATGTGGAAAATATTTGTCCTTTGGTGTAAACAAAAGGAAAGTTGAATCACTTGGGGCGTGTTTATTGTGCGCTTCATACTCGGAAAACGAAAGGCATGGTATGGATATGTTCAATTATAAAGGCTCTGAAGATTTTTCTTTTTCACTTCCATGTTGCTGTGATGTGATGCGATGCTGCAGAGGAACAAAAACTCTTCACTTGTATTCTTCCCACTTTTCTAATTCATGTCATTCCAATTCAAAAAAACCGCTGAATCATGATTAATTTTCTGTGTTCCCTTTGCCAAATCGTGCAGTGAAATTAGGCAGATATCTGAATACAGTTGAAGGGTCAGGTTGACCTGTGATTTAAAATTGTGGTGCATGGAAAGTGCACAGCAGAGTGTGACACGTTTGTGGTGAGATCGTAAGAATAAGAAGCTGCTACAATTTTGAAGTGAGTGGTTAATACAAAATTGAAAGACTTAGAAGAAAAGTTAGCAAAAAAAAGTGATCAAAAAAGACTCTTGACTTGGTTGACAAGCAAATTGCGGGGTCACTCTTTTTTTGTCAAATGTTTTTTTCTCTCCAGGAAGGGTAACACCACACGTGTTTAACTATCCAGCACCCTTGTTTGCCTTTGCTTCTTCTTCAAGCCAAACCCTAACTAAACCTTTTTAATTAACATCCTTACGTGTATCATTCAAGTTAATAAAATAGATAAACACAACTGTTAAATCTCATCTAATATCTAAATTAAGAGGGGTTTGAATTTTAGTTTCGGAACCAAGTTAAAAAAAGTAATTATCTAAAGTTAGTTTTTTGACCTGAGATTTAGTAGAAACCAAAAATTAAAATGGGTTTTGGTTGTTGCAACTGAACTCTAAATACACTCTAATCTGATTGACAGTTCAAACAAAATATTTAACTCTTCAAACTATTTTGAATTTTTCTTGGTAACCCATCTTATTTCGAAGCCTGTTTTTTAGCAGACTAATTCAATTCCGTCAAAATAGTTGGTTTTAATAAGTAAAAACTAAGAAACAGATTAACTCTGTTTTCATTCAAGATAATGCTGTTTTTTTTAGTTAATTCAGTTTAATTTTAATAAAGCAAATGCAGAGTCGTTCTGATTTGACTAAAACATTCAACTCGTTGAACTATTACTTACTGATCCAACTCAAGGTAATTGATTTCCTCAAATTCATGGAAATTACATGTCCATTACGCGTATACTAGGAAGAACTAACTTCGTTGTGATGTTCACAGTTTAAAATTGAATTTTTTTCATACCACACCCATAAGAAATTTAGAATGGGTGATGGTAAATGAAGATATCTATCTAATATATTAAAAATTTGTTGAACTCTTGCTTTTTTAAGCAGATTGAAATATTTAATATGTATTATTGTTTTTACAGTATATATTCATAACATGTAATAGATAATAAGGTCTGGCTTTGAAATTTGAGCAAATAATTTGTGCATGAAACGCCATTTAAAAGCGACAATTGATCTTAAAAGAAGGGTCCATGTCTGATTATGATAGTTGGAATTAAAAAAGGAAGAAGAAGAGGCAGCAAGACACACGTCTCTGACGATTGAGAATCAATCGTTTGTTTGCCCTTCGAACAACGCAGAGGTTGTCAGATAGGGCGAGGGGAGACATGGGTGTGTCATGGTCTTCCCAGCTTTGTATTTTGTTTTATTTTAGTTTATTTATGCTATCAAAACATATATTTTTGTTCAGTATGTCAGACATAAAATAAAGTAATTATTAATGAAAACGACCAAATTATTTCCACCCGTCTTAGTTACAAAGTTGGTAAAAAGAAAACAAAGCTTTGTTACGTAAGTTTTGTTGAGTATGTTCATGCCCATATTTTAGCTCTGTGTATTGAAATGGTTAATAGCATATTTAGTGATCCGTTTAAAGTACGTAAACCCTGGTTTAACCCTAATCATGCAAATCCTTGTTTATACTTTGAAAAGTACACAGTCCATGTCATTTGTGAGGAACTTAAAATCACCATAATTTGTTTCTTACATTTCCATTTTTCTCTAGGTATGAATTTGCATTATTTTAGTGTGCACGGATGGTTTTCACTGAAATGATTTAAACAGTAAGAGCTTCTCCATTAGTAGATTCCTAGTTCGAAATACAATTGCGGTAAGTGATTGCGGTTTGAGGTAAAAAATAGGAAAAACAAGGGTTTTTGGGGCACCACACCAATTTGGTTTGGTTGGTGAAATGCAATCGGTGCATGATGATATTTCGACCTTTTTGTTGCAGATAACTAATGCTTCCAGCGGAGCAGTGTCCTGAAACCTCTGCCCAGACAAATGCTGCAGAGGTTTGTACTGAAAAGACTCTGTTACAGCCTCATCATGAGTTGGACTAACCCAGCCCAATACCGTCCTTGCTAAATCATAATAACTTTTCATCAAATAAACAAGACAGTGAAATTGGGCACAAGAACGAAGAAATAAACAACACATACATGTTCAATATTCAGATCACCATTTTTGGATTTAACCTAATCAATTGCATGATTAAACAAACTCTTGTCGAGATTTTTAAGAAACACAATTATCTGCGTATGTTAGTTTATGTTAGTGATGAGGTGATGAGGTTCGACCGCACTTTTATATTTTGGTGTTTTTGTTGCATTATGGTCGTAGGTTATTGGACCGCGTCGGCAAAAACTAGGAAGCCACACAGATTCACACACCAAGTTCAACGGTGGGGAAAAAGTTTCAAAGTCGGGGCTCGTTAATTGCGTTTGGCGGGTGCGAGGGAGCTAAGCTTGACCAACGTGTAAAGTTGGGAGAGTTTTGGTTGGACCCTCCTTCTCTAACCCCTTCACTGTATATGAAACCGTATATTGGGATAGTGAAAAAGGTTGAAAAGTCATAAATAAAAGTTCACATGAGGCAGAGTCACACATGCCCCATTAGGAAGCACGCCCTTGTGCACATAAGGCCCGCTGGAAGTAAAAGAACAAAATGAAAAATTAGGTAGGGTTTAAAAGGAGATGACGATGATGATGATGAATTTTCAAGAGTAAGAAAGGTGAAAGGGTTAATTTGGGGGGAGTGGGAGTAGGAATATGTTAGTAGTGAGTGGGATTTTGATGGAGTAGAAGAGTAAGAGTGGGATTTTAGTTGGGGAAACGGACATCATAGAAGGAAGGGAAACATGGGTTGAGACACGTCACCACTGGCAGCTGGAACATGGAACCTATGATTTTTCTACTCCCGACAAGGACACATTCACACAAACACACGCACACTCGCAGCTCACCACCCTCTACTCACACACTCACACACTCCTTACCTCACTCCAACTCAATACCCCTCTTCAATCCAAAACCCCACTCTCACGAGAAAAATGTTTTTCACACCCTCACCCTTGGAGAAACACTACTACCCCGTGCACTATAAATACCCTTTACCCTATACCCTTTTATCTCGTTTTCTTCTCCGTTTTCTCCAACCTTCCACTCTCTCTCTCTCTCTCTCTTCGCTCCGGTTACCGTAAACACATCTTTCCTCTGCCTTCCCGCCAAAACCTCACCTGTGATCACCAAGGATTGAAGGTTCGGCCTTCAATTCTTGAACCTTGTTGTTCACTATCTTCTTCACTCACTCACTCACGCTTACCCCGTGTGTGTTAGATCCTTCCACCAAAAGCGGAGTGAGATTTCATTTGAAGCGCATCCAAGGTTTGCCATATTCTCTTCTCTCTCTCTCTCTCCTGGAATATATCTCTAGAAGAAAAGCAAAAGTTTGTTAGTTGTTACCCATAAACATCTCGGTTTCTTTCTGCATCACCAACACCAAAAGTTCTCAAACGTCTCAATTCCCCCAGCATATACATCTACTTGTCCACTTTTCCCCCATACCCTCTAAATTCTCTCGCCCTTTAAACCCACCCTTCATGCACTCCACCACCACACCACAACTTTCCCTCTTCCACCCCTTACTCTCACACTCACTCAAAAATAAACAACCTTGACACACCAACACACTCTTCACCCTTCAATTCCTCACTCTCTTCCATCTCTGTTTCTCAATCCTTTAGATATGTCCGTACACTCAACGCTCAATCCCCACCCCATCAACCCCGCCACCCCAAATTCCAATTTTGATGATAACCCACCCTGCAAAACCAAGAACAAAACCCAAAGGAGGCTCCTTCGGATCATAGTCACCGACCACGACGCCACTGATTCTGACTCCGACGACGAACAACGACAAAACAACCCAACAACGAGGAAACTCAAGAGGGAAATTACCCAAATCAGCATGCACCTTCCTCTCCCGGACAACTCCCTTTCTTCTTCTTCCTATTCTTCTGGTTTAGCTTCTGCTTCCACCTGTTCCTCCGAACAAGTCTCAAAGTGCAGAAGACCCAAAAAACCCCCACCACCCTCCGAAGCGGCCCGCCGCCGCAGCAAGTTCCGCGGCGTCCGTCAGCGGCCGTGGGGGCGATGGGCCGCGGAGATCCGCGACCCGACCCGTCGGAAACGCCTCTGGCTCGGAACCTTCGACACGGCGGAGGAAGCCGCCACAGAGTACGACAAAGCCGCCGTCAAACTCAAGGGCCCCAACGCCGTCACCAATTTCCCCCTCACAACGCCGCCTCCAGCGGCGGAGTCTCCTTTCGCCACCATCGACAGCCTCAGCACCGACGGCGGCGCGTCGTACTCCGACTTGGTGGCCTCGCCGACGTCCGTTTTGACCTACGACTGCGACTCGACGCCGTTCGACAGTTTCCATTACGGCGACGTGGACGCGCTCGGGTTCCACATCGACGCGCCGTTAAGTCTGGCGGACGTTGACGTCGCGCTTACGTGTCATCCCGGAAAGGAGGAGGAAGAGGCGTTCGATGAATTCGATCTCGACGAGTTCATGAAGTGGCCTTACTAAAAATCTCAGGGACAGTTTGGTAATTGTGTCGTGTTTGCCCATTGATGCAGTGTGAAAGTTGAAATTCCGAATGTGCCCCTCTCGTTGTTGGAGTTTGAAATTTTGTCGTACTCGTTGGATCTTTGGAAGAGTGTAGAGTTGTAGTCTTATTCTACTACCACCTGAAACGGCGATTCTTTATGTCGTATTTGGCAGAATTTAATTTGTAATTATCATGAAAAGTATAAAAAAAAAAATTAAGTGTCAAAACTAGTGAATGAGAAGCAGATCAGCGAAGCAAGGATTATATTGTAATTTGGTATATAAATTTTGATAATTATTTAAAGAGATTTTGATATTATCTATATACAATGATGGGTTTGTGTAAAAGAGACACGTTCATAAAATTTGGCTGCTGAATCCAACCATCAATCTTCATATTTGAATCATTCTATTTCCATCATGAGATATTTTTTATTTATTTATTTTTTTCTTTGTTTGGTTTAATTGATATGGTGCTTTATGAGTTATTTATTTGCATGCTTTGACGAAATTACTAGTTGATGGCTCTTTCGGACACCACGAAAACCACACCAATAATCTCTTATTATTAGTGTTGTTTAAATAAAATGCTTTATAATAAGATTCTTGCAAGTGGGACTCCAGTGATTTTTGAAGTATACGATGTTGATTTTACCTAGCTAAAGTTTAAATATTAAAATGCATATTCTGAAAATAATTGACTTGAAAAAGAGAAAAGAAAAGTCCTGAACAACTATTCGAACTTAGTGTCCGGTACATGTTTTTAAAAGGTTAATATAATTCGTGGATAATCGTATAATATTCACATCTAATCGCGAATTGAAAACATGAATCATTCACCATACCATAGAACAAAAGAATGTCTGTTCATTGAATGTTACAAAATTTCATAGGTTTTCCATTTGGCAGAAGAACCGAGCAGTAAGATAAGATAATCTATACAATTATAGGAATATTTTTTAGTTTCATATTTTTATGCGACGAGTCTCTTATAAATTACGTGTTTTTTAATCCTTAAAATTCTCCAAATTGTATGGTTATTATGTTGTACGAAGAACCTTTTCTATAATTAGTATTTGCGTTGCTGAAATGAGAATGGTTCTGTTATAGTTACCCAACAAAATAGGCTTCATTATCTACCAAAGTTTTGAAGCATCACACTTCAAATCTCACGTTTTTCAAAATTTATTATGTTACTTTCTTCTTCTCACACTTTATCTTATACACGTGGCAATATGTTTCTTAATATCATTTTAGGGAACAGTCTGTTACTTATATCAGAATTTTTTTAGAATCCGGGCTTCCTATTCTATCATTTAAATATTAATTTTATTTTTTATCAAAATTATTTGTGAGACTGTTTTTTAAAATTTAACTATTTTTTTATTTAATGAATTTTTTTAATTTAACCATATACCGTTATATAAATAAATTCTTCCTTTTTTTTAGTTTACAATTTATTTATTTTTTATCCTTCAAGCAGCAGCATGTTTTAAATTATTTTTACTCTTTAAATGATTTTTTTTAAATTTAACTATTTTTCGATTTCATTACTTTTTTAAATTTAACTATATTTAAAATTAAAATTATTATTTATAATAAAAAAATTATCTACAAAGTACATAAAAACTATGTATAACAAAATTGTAAAATTTAATTATATTTCCTTTTGTTATCATAAAAAAACTGAACATATATAACATTTGTTTTCACTGGTGATAATAAAGAAAATTTAACATTATATATGGATATGTATGGCAATGAATATGGAAAATATTTAAGTGGGAATAAAAGTTAAATAAAAAAAATTGACATACATGGGGTGTATATTAAATTGGAGTTTGGAAGTTTAAGTTCAAAAAAACCTGATTTTGTAAAATTAATTTCAATAAAAAAAGTCTTTAATTACCTTAGTTATATTTAGACATATTTACTTATAAAGTAGTGAATCGTCAATGAGAATAGTATTAGTATAAATCACTTTTAAACATCGCAGTCACTAAAATGGTATTATAATATTCTGTTAAAATGATTTTGTTTCCAAAATACACAAAGAAAATTTTGTATCAACCGGTGATTAACTTGGATAACATTATATTCGATATATCTAAATAAGGTATGAAGTATTTTGATTTTGTAAAAGAATAATAAAATATATTTATGGAGATTTTGGTTTATTATAAAAAAATATTTTTCAATTTTATATAAACTCTCACACACATCTTATAAAGATATTGTACTTAAATACTCTAATTAATATATATATATATATATATATATATATATATATATATATATATATATATATATATATATATATATTAAAAAGAATGGCTCTTAATGTGTCATGATTGTAATAAAATTTACTTAAAACATAATCTCATAAATTGTTGTTACACGATAATAAGTTAGATCAAATTTATTTTATTGATGAACTTACTGTTTTTTAAACACAAATGCTAATAAATGTAATTTAAAGTTATAAAATAAAAATCTTACTCAAATTAGAAAGGAATCATTTTCTTTATTTTTTAAAATTTATAATTAAAAGAAGAAGAAATAAGAGGAGTGAAATGATGATGAAGGACGTCGGGTCATGATTCTGCTTTTGTGATTTTATTTTATTTTTTCTTTTGGCAGACAGACATTTTATAAACACATTCCTGCTCACGGTTTTTGAATTTTAAAATAAAAAATATTTTTTAATAACTTTGATAATGTTCTTAACAAAAAATATATTAGTCGGGGTATGTTTGTGTATTTCTAGAAAAATATTTGTGTAAAATTATTGACATACTTAAGTTAGTTGAAATTTTTTGTGGGATTTTAGCATGGCGAAACTTTTTTCAACAACTTTTTTCAACAATAAGAAATATGGAATTTATTCTATTTTAAATGGATTTTTTTTGGTTCACGTAATTTTTTAATAACGCAAAATTTTATAATCTTTATTTATATTGTAATTTTTTGTAACCTAAAATACCATTAAAATATTATATTAATATTGATTTTTTTTCTGTTGATACTCAAACTCTTAACTTTAAGACTTTTCTAAAATTTATGCATTGGAGTGGAGATGGTCGACAAGATAAAATAAATTAGAGGTTGAAAAAGTCTAGTCAACATTCTAAATGTGCGTTTATGTTTTCAATCCCGTATCATTTTAATGCTCAAACTGAAAATAATTAATATCGAATTAATTGGTGAATTAAATTGTAGTTTCTACAATTTTAATCCATTAAAGTTTTGATTTTAACTACTTTTGTGATTGGTTTTATTCTTTCTGTTGTTTTAAAAAAACGATATCATGTTAGATTTTATAGTAAAATCTATTAGAAATATCTGAAATTGTTATATATAACAACCATTTGTTCTTATTTGATATTATGTTAAATTTTATTTTGAAATTAGTTTATGTTTGTAAAGTTTGCTAGGCTCAAACTTTTCTTTTTCTTTCTTTAGTTTTAAGATTTTTTGTGTCTCAATTTTCTCTTATTTTAAGATTAATTTTATTTAGTTTCAAAATTGGATCTTACAATTTATTAGTTGATGAGTTGGAGATTTTTTTCCGATCAAATATTAGGTTTTTATATGAATGTTGGAGTATTAGTTTTCTAAGTTCTTGCAATAAATCATATTCAAGCAACATCATGTGGAATAACTAATGGTCTATAGAGAGAGTTTCATTATAATTGACCCACAAACATTTGTATACACTAGTTCTAGTCCTTCAATTTTAGACGACTTACTTGTTTTGGATAAGCAAATATTTTTCTGCTTTCCGAAGATACAATGTTCGCAAGGTTCAACTTCAACATGCTTCAAGTTCGGTATTTTACCTTTTGAGACCATGAGCTTCATTCCTTTCTCATTCATATGTCCAAGCCTTTGAGGCCACAAAGATGAATTGTTGCCAACTTCTACAACTGATATCATATCCTCATCTGCAATCATGTAAAGAGATCATTGCTTCTTTCCACGAGCAACAACAATATTACCTTTCATTACCTTCCAATGTCCATCTCCAAAGGTGGTGTAATGCCCCTCATCATCCAACTTTCCTGTAGATATTAAGTTTCTCTTTAAGGTAGGAATATGTCAGACATTATTCAAAGTCCACACACTTCCATTAGAGGTTCTGATGTTAATATCACATTTTCCTATAATATCAAAAGATTTTTCATCTGCAAGGTAGACCTTCCCAAACTTTCCTGTAATATAGTTAGATAATAGTTCTAAGGAATGTGTAGTATGAAATGACGCACCTGAGTCCATAATCCATGAGTCAATAGAACTATCTAAACTAAATAATAGTGCATCTTCAATTTCATCAGTTGCTGCATTTCCTGATTGATCATCATCTTGCTTCTTGTTGTTGTGCTTCCTTGGAGTCCTACATTGATTTGTAAATTGACCTCTTTTCTGACAATTCCAAAAAGTGATATCATTCCAGAATTTTGGTTGTGATTTCCCTTTAGACTTTGATCTGTCTCGGCCTTGATTACGACCTTTTTGGCTACTTCTTCCTCTAGTTTCAGTACTCAATGCTAAACCGTAACTAGAATTGGAAGATTCTCCTGAACTTTTCCTGCGAACATCTTCGCTTATGATCAAGTCACGGATGTTATCAAGTTTCAACTTGCTATTACTTGCAAAATTACTAACTGCAATAACAGTTGCACTCCAACTTTCCGGAAGAGATGATAAAAAAATTAATGCTTTCACCTCATCATCAAATGTTATCTGCATTAATGTCAATTGCGCAATAATTGTATTAAATTCACTAATATGATTATTAATTGAGTTACCTTCACCCATTTTTAGGTTGACTAGCCAACGAATCAAATACACTTTATTGGCTGCAGATGGCTTCTCATACATATTTGAAAACGCCTTCATCAAATCTACGGTTGTGTTCTCGTTCATGATGTTGAACGCAACATTCTTGGCTAATGTCAATCGGATCACACTAAGTGTCTGTCGATCTAACAAATCTCATTATGGTTGCGCCATGTCAGTTGGCTTCTGCCCTATTAAGGGTAGATACAACTTCTTCTGATACAGGTAGTCCTCTATTTGCATCTTCTAGAATCCGAAGTCATTGTCATCAAACTTATCAATCCTCATCTTCCCTTCTTTCAATGTCATTGCTCTTGCTGCTTTTCACGAAAGTTCCTGTTGCTTTTGACCAAAGCTCATGCTGCTGCTTTTGACCAAAGCTCATGCTGCTGCTTTTGACCAAAACTCCTGCTACAATGATATGCCTCGCACCAGACGTTTCCCGGACCACTACAATGATGGACAGGATCAAGCAAATAGGGGATGGAAACGAAGTCGATCCAGCGATGATGGTCGAGTTTGAGGTAGAGCTTAAGGCACAAATCCTATGCTCCTACATACGGAGCTACGATAGCTGGCTGACCCTCAGATGCATGCAGTTCCATCGACTGCGATTGTCGAGTACCTGGATTGGGAGGGGACGACGACAATGTTGGACGTCTCACCATACGACCCAAGAAACTAGAAGGACTCTGGCCCAAGGGCCAACAAACTGAGAGAGGTCGAGGACAGGTCGCACTTGGGCCACAAGCGCAACATGTTGACTCGCTTGATCTTTGACGAGGAGTGTCCCATGCCCAACAAGAGGGTGTTCAACGATGAGCACGTGATCAAGATGTTTGTGAAAGTGGAGGGACACAAGGATCTGGCTAGGGCGATTTTCTCGACAAACCTAACGGATCAGCAGGCGCAGTCGTGGATGGAAAAGGTTGTCGAAGTGGTGGCTACGAAGCACCCTTCCTATATGATAGGGCAGGAGATAGATGTCAGGGTGGCAAGGGTTGTCGAGCTAACTAAGCCACCCAGCTTGTATGACATTAGCCACCAGATATGGGCGAAGCTCTATGGGGGACACCTGATCAACTCTACTATGTTGATAAATGAGGGCGCCCTTATCTACATGGTCTTGGATGGGTACTATGGATGGTATTGCAACACCCACTCAAATATGGAGGGGTTCAACGGCAAGGAGATGACTGGACTGTGATACTAATCGCACTACTATCGTCGACGATTAAGTGTTGGAGGAATGTGGCACGGGAGAGACAAATTGTGCCCGATGCTCTGATATCGGGCACCTCAGCTCTTCTCTTTGCCTACATAGACGACAGGTTGAGTCGCATAGACCTCCCAAAGAAATATGCTATTGAGGCTTTCAGCTTCTACAAGTCTGTCGTCATTGAGACCTTTAACGCCTGTGAGTTCTCAATAGAGGTTTCCAAGTGTTTCCCAAGTGGCCGATTCGTAATATTCCTCAACGAGGTGTACCTGGTCGATCTCCACGTGGTACATGGAGTCAGGGCAACCATGGGGATCTCAATTGAGCCAACTGAACGACACACAAGTCTCATAGAGAGGGTTACGAGCGTGGCAACAAGGTGTAGAGGCGCGGTACCAACACCGACAAATGGACCAAAAAAGATTGTGATAATTATTCATCACGATATTCTAGAGTTGTTTATAATTGTGTTTGAGTTCCTAGTTCATTACCACATTTAAGAACAACTCTAAGTACGCAGAGCTGCTCTTCGTCTACCTAGACTTTGCCTACAAGGACAACATCCCGCTCACGGTGTCTAAGGTCTTGTGCGCTTTCGAATGGAGATTCAAAGGGGGAACGCCGAGCGAGATTGTCGTAGCTACCTGATTAAAGTTGGAGACCTATTCCGAGCACTATCCAGATGACTCTGTGGAAGAAATCACGAACCAGTGGCCAGACAGGAACAAAGCGAAGGCGCTGAACCGTATCTTAGCGCGGAGGTCCAAGGCTCAACAGATGCACAGCAAAGCCCTATTGGCTCGGGTTGGCACACTCTAAATGTTACTTTCGGATTACGGGTTGCCACAAGCACCTCAGAAGATCGTGAGCGGTTTGCCGAGTGTGTACACGATCTTCAACATAATATAGCGCTGGTCTCTGAAGCCATCGAGTAGCTCGACTTGGGAGGGGATAGTGAACTACAACAGGGAAATGATGATAGGGTGATGCGCCCCCAATTTTATTGACATGCCTATAGTAGAGGCAGACAAGAAGCAGTGCATAGAGCTCCTCAACAACAGTCACTAGTGAAGAGGCTAGTGGGGATGATGAGCTTAGTGGAGGCGAAGACCTTAGCGAGGAGAGTGGGTCAAAGGGTGAGGGAGTTGTGGTCCCAAGATAGGGTCGAGGAGGGGAAGTCGGCAACGAATCAGAAGGTGAGGTTGGGCCTCTCAGATCAGGGGATGGAGGTTCAGTACTTAACACTAAACTTGGCTTCAGTGACTCTAAGGGTGAGTCAGGAGGTAGCAATGTTGGGGGTCAAGCCAAGGAGGTACGCCTTGAGCAAGTGCGACACGGAGCGACTGACCAGCTGGTAATGTCCACAACCTTTGCATTTGTGAAAGTGTCTTGCCAAGTCGTAGTAGGAACGACACGTTAGAAGGCACTGGCGCACAGGGCGGTAGAAGTGGCAGAGGCCAACATAGGACAGATAGTGCATTCCTCAAAGCTCGTGACTGAGGGGGACGAGGTCTTGGTATGCAACGGTTCCAGGTAAGTGTGTCCCGTTAAGAAGAACAGTGGTACAGAAAAGGACAGAAAAAGAGTATTCGTGGTTGGAATTGCTTCCTCTGGAGGGGAAGTGTACCAATGTGGTTGAAGGGACTCACCCTTGAGGAGAAATTGTTAAGAATTCAAGTGTGATTCTAAGTTCCACACTAGCTAAAAATGAGAAAGTATAACATTATATAAGGATAAAGACCCATAAACTCATTGTCTTAAGGTTTTGGGTTAAGAGTGATGTCAATTCCTTATGTGGGTTGGGCTCATGCTCATTGGTGTTAAATCTCCCCGGTGATCCTCTCTCGAAATATCCAACAGTGGTATCATAGTCGATAGTTAAAACTGGCTCAAACAAGTGCAGTATGGTCCTTGTATCGAAAGTCTTCTTGGCAAGGATTGCTGGTAAGCGTGTTCCGTTAAGAAGAATGACGGTATAGAAAAGGTAGAAAAAGAGTACTCGTGGTTGGGAATGCTTCCGCTGGAGGGGGAGTATACCAATGTGGTAGAAGGGACTCACCCTTGAGGGAAGATTGTTAGAAATTCAAGTGTGAATCTAAGTCCAACAATGGCTAGAGATGAGAAAGTAGAACACTATATAAAAATAAAGACTCATAAACCCATTGTCTTAAGGTTTTTGGTTGAGAGTGGCGTCAATGTCTTATGTGATTAAGCTCACATCTTATTGGTGTTGTATCTACTCAGTGAAACTACTCAGTGAAACTTCTTCCTTTGTAAACTTAACAAAAACATGAGAGCAATTACACCTGATTTTAGTATTAAAACAATATCTTTTTCATTCTAGTAAGTGCGTATCTCAAGTAAAATTTGGAGAATGTAAATCATCATTAATTCAAAAATTAAATATAACAATAATATAATGTTATATTATATTGATTTGGATGATTATATATTATTTAATATTCAATTATTGAAGTGTTCGAAGAGTCTATAAAGCTATATTTCTTGAATATTATTGAAAATTAACATTTTTATCATGTAAAAGATAAGTAAAACACGACAGCATTACCTTTTTAAGAACTAATAATGTTTTAGAGTAGTTTTAAAAAAAAAAACATATAAACATAAAGAGCCAAACATCCATAAGTACTTATGGAAATAATTTAGGGGGAAACATTTTTTTTAAAAAGGAAACTATTGGCCAAAAGAAGATATAAGGAAAAGCTTCAAATTTTAATTAATTTGTTCATTTATTTACTGAAAAAGACAAAAAAAAAAATTCTTGCAAGTGAGTTTTATGCCATTTTTATGATAATAAAAGAGTACTTACTTTCTCTAACAAAAGGACAAAAAAAAAACAACACATTTCATTTTCACCTAGGATATCTCTAATATTTCATATACATATTTTTTCCTTTCATCTTTATACAACTAAAAATAGTATGTGTGTTTTCCTTTCATCTTTATTTCACTCTATTTCTGTACCACCAACCATACCATTAAGCACTAGAGAACCATAGAATTCGGCTCATTTTGAATATCATACATTAGTTGAGCAAACTTTAATCATCAAACAATTTTTTTTATTTTTTATTTATTTTTTTGAATTGGGTGCAAGTCATGATAAATACCAAATGTATATTAATGCACAAAAGTAAGTTGTAATAAATTTCTTTATGAACCGATCATAGATTTTAGTCCAAAGTAATTAATCAAAGGGACTAAGAATTAAAAAAAAAATCTCAAAGCAATGAGAACACCCAACCTAATGCTTTACACTAACCAAATATTAATTTGATTTTTGACAATAGCTAAGTCTTATTATGGCATGCTGATTTTATAACATAATCATAGCCCTAGAGCGGATGTATTCAAAATAAAGGTCATAAAGCAACACAATAATTAACCCAAAAGTTCAACAACTTCCAAGCTTTCTAATTAAATATCATAAATAAAAATAATGTTTGTGGAAGAAAAACAGAACAACACTTCATTGTTCATTAAAATGGATAAATATCAGGTGTCCCTTATTTATATATTCAAAAAAACAAAAATCAACTACTTGTTTATTAAAATATCAACACCTTATTTTATAATTAATAACAAACCCAAATACTATGAATCTTATTTTTTTAAAGTATCCAAATTAATTTTTAATTATTTTTCTTTGTATTAGTTTTATCTTTTATCTTTAATGATTTATATTAGGATATCACTAATGAAGATTAAGAAGGGTAAGTACATTAATATCGAACCATGTCGCATCATATTTTTCTTTAGGCTTTAGCAATCAAGTTTTTAGTTGACATCCAAACTAACGTAAACGTATCTTTTTTTTTTTTTTCTTTACTAGTTGATTCAACATTGTGGTTAATCTATAATTTTCTGCTTCTAAAATTTTGACTTCGTACAAGATGAAGTCAGTGAAGTGAAAAAAGTAAATATATCAAATTTTAAGTAACCATACAATAATTAATAAATAAAATTTGTCCACACAAATATAATATTCAAAACAAAATAACTAAATTCATTAATATCCTCGTAAGGGTCAAAACTAAACCTACTATTTAGGAGCAACATCTTGAATAGCATAATAGGTTAATTTGGATAAGTTCATGTTAACTTAATTATTTAAAAATAATAATCTATATTTTTTAATTTTGAATAAATATACCAAATCTTTAAAATAAAATAAAAAAATCACTTATGTCATTTTAATAATCATTTTTATAATAAACTATAACTTTATAGAGTTTTCTATTAAAAATTAATACAAATATTTACAATATACTTACAAATATATAGGTATTGAAACTTTACTTTTGAATTAGGTGGAATACTTACAAAATTGAAATTCACTATTTAAATTCGACTACTATTATTCATTTTACTAATTTTATTTATTCAATATTTTTTTATTTATTCGATCCAAGTCGACCAAATCTCTAATTTTACTTTGAATACAATGAAGTAACTTTTATTGGGTGCCACCTAGTTTATGATATAATCCTATAGATACGAAGGGTCATAAGTTTTTTTTTCTTAAAATATTATTAATCTTTTTAAATGAAATTTTAATAATTTATTATATTTATTTATTAAATTGAAAATATCATTGGCCTCTTGGCTTTTGGTGAGATAGAGATTTCAATGTGAGCATGGTGATTGGGCCAGTTCAACAAGATGATTTCGAAACCGTATTTTTTTTTTCTTACTGCAGTTGTGGTTCCCCTGTCCCCCTCCTCCTTTTCAGTTTTTACGTGTCAAGATGAGACCAAATCTAAGTTTGATTGACCACAGTTTAAAGACAAGTAACAAAGTGGGCCCATGGGGCCCACGAGCCCACCAATAGTTGGCTACACAGTTAATTACAATAATAGCGGGCGGGCCCACTAAGCTGCTTCGTGCTTGTACATAATGGCTCTCCATTGGGCCTGGGCCCCACCCAATAAAGAGTTACCGGCGGCTGAGGCTTCCCAACAGTAGACACTCTCAACTCAAAGGGTGAGGTGATTGGACTTTTGAGTCACAAAAATACTTATTTTAATGTAATATAATATAATATTAATATTATAATAACATTGCTCCACATTAGTTGCATTAATTAATTATATGATATGTGTGTCTTGTTCATTCTGTTGAAAATCATCTGAAGTTAATAATGAAATTTTAAACTGTTTTGTTTTGTTTTTGTTTTTGTTTCCTCCAAAGCCATTTTTTATTACCTTGTATCTTCTACTAAGCAAAATTTAAAATAGATGGATGCAAGTAATTAGTACTAATTTTCTCAATTTAGTTTAAAGTTGATATTCACATCTATTGCTAGTATAATAATTATTGATTGATCAATCTTATTTAAAAAATAAATAAAAAAATACAATCCAACACGCCCTAAAATTGTTATTGTTGTTCCCATATAGCGCTTTGTTTTATTCAATACTCTTAAAACAATTATCAACACAGCCTTTAAATTTATATTGAACCAAAAAAAAATACATTTACGATTTTTAATTTGATTCGCTAGTAATCGACTTTCTCAAAAAGACGTTTCAATTTAAAATGATTGGCAGTGTCTGCTAAAATAACTTTTAACATAACATTACATTTTTTATATTTATGTAAGATTTGAATTTTATTTAAAGATATATTTTTCAATAAATAAAGAAAAAAATGTTTATAAATACAGTATACATGTTATTTTTATTTTTAATAATTATTATTTCTCTTAAAAACTCATTTTACCTTAACTCTTTCTAAGTTTAAGAAATAATTACAATTTGTTAGTGTTGTTGTTACTTGGGTAATATCGAGGATAGGTTATGTGTGAGTCAAAATATTAGGTAGAAAAAATAAAGTTAAACACTATATAAGATAAAAATAAACTCATAACTTTATTGTCTTGATGTTTTGGGTTAAAAGTGGTGTCAAATACCTTATATATATATAAGACCAATGTCTGAGTCAAAATCTCACATCGGATAGAAAATACAAAGTTAAACATTATATAAAATGAAAGACCATAACCTCATTACCTTAACGTTTTAAGTTAAAAGTGATGTCAAATACCTTATAAGACCAATGTCATATATATAGAACTATAATCTCTCAATTACTATAACTCATATAATAAAATAATATAGAACTATAATCTCTCGATTATTATAACTCATATAATAAAATATAAACCCAACTCCAACACGCAAATAGTCTGATTCATATTAAAGATTTTTTTTTGTTTGAGCTCTTTATATCGAAAATTTTATTCATGTAAGATTTATGAGCTAATAGCTAATGGTTGTATCTATTCTAGTTGAGTATTGATTTAAGATATGTAAAATTATGTTTAGTTGGAATATGATTCTACAATGACTATATAAAAATTTGGATTGTATTCTGGTCATGGCAAGATTAGTATTTTGGGATTGATTCAACATAATATACATGTATGTTAAAATGGGAGTTTGGATAGTTTCTTTTTTCTTGCTAAATTAATGAGTATTTTCGTTACCGGTATCACTTGAACAATAATATGAATGTTAAATTGAGATGGACCATAGTTCAAACACTTCACAGATGAATGTAATTCTAATTTTTTAAAGTGTTTTTTTACTGAATCGTGTGATCAGTTAAATTGAGAAGTGTGAGAATGATATCTAAAACTTGTTAAAATATATATAATAAGTATATTTTACAAACATTGAGAGAACACATGAAGTGTTTGAACAAATAAGAGATATTATGGAATTATGTTACTCAAGTAATGAAATTTTCTCAATTACAAAAAATACCAATATATATTGGTATATTAAACACATATTATAGTATTAATTAAAAATGTGAATGAAGATTTATAACGTGTATTTTAATTATATGATAAACATATAGTAGGTATGTGTCTACTAAGCATGTGTGATGTTTAATTTAAATTAATTTACTCTAGATAATGTGAAATGTTATAAATGTTACAAGAAAGAAAATAATTTTACGTATGGTAGCAATAAAGTTAAATAAAGATGATGTTCATATTTCGTTTTATTAAACATATTCATATTATTTTATAAACTCGTAATGGTACATAAATACATACATGTAATGTACGTATCGGTTAAGGTATACTATTTATTGCTATACATTAGTATACGAATATTTAAAATTAGACGAATTACTTTACCTATTATTTTATTTATATGCATCTATTTAATGTCCAGATGTGACATCATATGCGGATCTGAAAATTTGAGGTATACGTGTTATAAAGATAACGGTTTCTAGTTTTTTTTTTTTTTTTTTTT
>Ga0209589_1005340_pt1 | contig 21826 bp, 16 predicted proteins | sample CowpeawhiteBW_FD_187525 | JGI IMG/M metagenome (GOLD analysis project Ga0209589, IMG submission 187525) | Root nodule microbial communities of legume samples collected from California USA - Cow pea white BW (SPAdes) (version 2) | ecosystem: Host-associated > Plants > Roots > Nodule | place: USA... | reverse complement strand
AATAAACCGCAAAATAATACCAATTAAAAATAAATAAAATTAAAACAATAAAAAATAAAAATAAAAATATTCATTAAAAATAAAAAATAAACAATAAATAAATAATAAACTTAAACAAATAACAATTAAAACACACAAAAATATAAAAAAAAATTAAAATATTGCTGCAACAATAAAATAAATATGAAACAAAAATAAAAAAATAAAACATAAATAAATAGTAAACCGTAAAAAAATACCAATTGAAAATAAACAAGTAAAAAATATATAAACAAAAAAAATATTCTTCTAACTAAAAATTAAATATAAAACAAAAATAAATAATAAATAAAATATAAGTATTAAGTTATTACTCAAACGTAAAAAGATTACCTATTAAAAAAAATAAAAAATTTAATCTTTGTACATTATATATCCGAAAGTGGAAAAGAAAAAAAAAAGACAAAAGTCAAACATGTCTTCACACCTCATACTCATGCTTGCAAACGTCAGGGAAAAGAAAAAAAAGGACAAAACATTCACCTCATTGGATTCCTAACACCTCTACAGCATACAACGAAATAAAACCAAAAATGGGAATGGACATTCCGAATATCCACATCCGAAAGAACATCAAATGAACTCAACACTTCCGAAAATGATAAATACCGGAAGTTAACATCCGATTAATTTCATTTTCGGATGTCCACTTCCGAAAGAGTGTGACAAAAAAATTTCACTTCCGGATATTTTAAAGACCGAAAGCCCACATCTGTTTACAGACAATTCTGGATGTCCACTTTCAGAAGTTTAAAATTTCTTTTATTGTGTTCCAGAAGTCAACTTTCGTATATGGGTATTGGTTTGAAAAATCACTTCCGTTAAAGCCACAACCGAATGTCCACATCCGTAGAACATTAAAAACCCAACTCAGTTATTTTTTTCATTTAACATTGCACTACCTCAAATATAAACTTATCCAATATAAAATTATCATACTAAATAAATCACCGTCAAATATTGCAACTTGTACATTTTTTCTAAAATGAAATGAATCAAGATGGTGAATAGTAGTGGACCGACACCAACAAACAGATGAGTTGCAAAATCCACTTCAGAACAACAACGAGAAAAATTCGTTTAAACTTTGCGATTGAAAGTGAAAGGGTGAGAAATACTTGGGGTGTAGCGAGTCCAAATATACCAAATACTATCAATTAATTCAGGTAGCCAACTAACTCTGTAACTTCATTTTTTTTATCTTTACCAAAGATAAAAAAAACATTTTTAACCAAAATTGGGCCAACAAAATAGGCCTAAGAAAATGATTTTTTTTCTTCTATTTTTTAGTTAATTCTCAACTAAATTACTCAACTATTTTCTTTTACATACTTTTTTATTTTTCATTTCATAAACTCCATTTCCCTCATTTTTATCTTTATTATTATTTAGAATTTACTATTTTTGAAAAAAAAAAACATTTTATTGGCCTAGACGAAATCAAGTTTCAAAAGTATAATCTTGTAAGGATTTTGTAAAACTTTTGAAATAGTGAAAAGCTAGGCTAAGGTTGCCTAGAAAAAATGGATGTATCTCAATTACGAGTGAACCAGTATAAAAATTTGCATGCATTGGTTTGATTCTTCTATTCTTAACTATTCTTTGAGAAAATCTTCAAGAAGACAATTTCAATCAATCTTTTTATGTTATTACAGTGCCTTAGTGTAATTTTGTGTTCAAACACTACTTATATTATCAATTAGAATTAATATTGATTTGTAATTTGATCAAATTTGAAGTCTTGCATCAATTGAGTTTTCTGCATAGCTTTTCCTTGTATTTCAACCTGTTGATTCCGGTGTTAGCACTGATGACCTTAGTTCATGGATTTGATGAAGCTAGTGCATGTAATCATGTGAGATTGAAGTGATTGGTAGTTGATCAATCTTGGAGTTTAGTGAATCATGAATTGACATTAAGATCACAAAGCTTGAAGATTGGACTCAATTTGTAGACTTTATAACATAGTGTAGACGTCCTTTGTCTTTTGTTTGTCTTTTCAATATGCTAAAAACGGTTTTAACAGGTTAAAAGGCTTGATGCATATAGTTTTGGTATGAATGTATTCATTAGTTGAATTGCAATGGAATCCGTTGATTTCACTTAATTCAAGTGAAATCAATATATTGTACGAAAAAATCAACTTGTTAAGTTCAATTATGTGGATACTATATAAGTTGATTTTTTAGAGAGTGGGAAGGGCTCTATGATTAATTAGCGCGAAAAAGTGAAGCCAATTTGGAAAACACTCTTTCTAGATTACACAATAGCTCGTGATTGAAGATCTTTAAATCATGGAGAAATTTTTTCTTGGATCTAAAGCAATGAAGGGCGCGTTTTGGTTGGCTAGGGAGAGCCATCACCAAGGTTTGGGATCTTATGGGGTTCAAAAATCTTCATGTTTTTGTTTGATTCAAAATTTTAATCCTTGTAGGATTATGTAATTCTTTTAAAATAATGCATTTTCAGGCTTAGGTTGTCTTGAAAAATTGGATGTAGATCAGATTTGAATGGACCAGTATAAAAAAATTTGTGTGATTCTCTTCCCCTTACCTTGCTCTTCATTTAAACTTCAAGAAAATTAGTTTAGTCAATCCTTTGAAGGTTTTCGTGTGATTTGATGTAATCTAGTGGTGTAACTAAGTTTGATATATAAATTGGAATCAATATTGTTTTGTAATGCATGTTATTTGAGTGATTTTCGTCATTTGTCATTTCCATTTTTCTGCAGAATTTCCCAATATATCAGTTTGTTGATTTTATACTTTAATCTGTTGAATTTTACTATAATGTCTGAGTCTTTACTATTTAATGAAATCAACCCGTTGTTTCTGTCTTTCAATCAATGAAAATGTGTGGTCTTGCAACAATTAACTTCTGATTTGTTGGTCAATTTAATTTGAATCAAAAGAGTGTTAATAAATTTTAATTGAACATAATTTGAGTGCATAGCCAATTCAACCCCCTCCCCCTTCTTGAATAAGAAAGTTATTTTAAACCTACACCTTGTGCTCAATCTGTTGAATTATTTTGATCTCTTTGTGTGACTCTCTATTAGTGATTTCAATTTGTGACACTATTTTTAATTGGTTAAAATGTATTTTCCAAAAGTGACAGATTGCTAAAAGCTTGGTCAATTAGATTTAAACTAAAGTTTTTTTCAAGTGGAAAACTGAACCTAATATTTAGAAAGATCCAATTCAACTCCCCTTATTTGCTAAACACTTCTTTTACATCTTACAACAATCTCACTTTTACTACTTTCCATTTCAATTAAGTTGCATGTCTCATGATTCAACTTGTTCGTGTCATTGTTTGGTTTTAGTTTTGTTAATTATACTTGATAATTATTCCTTGGATTCTATTTGAGTGCCTCTATTCTTGCTTTGCCTTATTTTCTTGTTTTTCATTCTTTTATATTCATTTGAGTATGTCATATACTCCATCAATTGATATTGTCTAGTTTTAAATTTTAGCTTTCAAGTGGAAGAATTTGTTTAAACATTTCCTAGTTTCATTTTAGATATCTAGAACTCACAATTTGAGACAACCTTTTGGGTGATTATATCCTATTAAAGGAACTTTGGAGACACATAAATGAGCGAGTTGCTATTACGTGTTGGCAAGTTTACCAAATCGTACAAGTAATACGCAAGTTCAGATATCGTATCCCACATATACTAATGTGGTTTAAATTAATGAATTGTTTACTAATAAAATATGAGAATAATAAAACATTTTTTGGTCTAGAGAAAAATAATTTTAAAATTAAATGTAAAGAATAAACAAAAATTGACACAATGAAAACAAATAACTTGATATAGGAAAATATAAGACAAAAACTTCACCGAGATTGGGTTTCACGATTCCATTCAAAGTAAAAACATCAAACAATATATTCCTATTTCCGTCTCTCACACTTACATGGTTTGTAACATGCGTTGATTTCTTCACAGACAAGCCTAAACTAAAATAATAAAAACTCTATGTCTAGCAATTTTTACTATTACGTTTGCATTAATGGCCAATATGTCGATGCTTAAAAATGACTACTAACCACATCTATGTCTAGCATGTGATATCAAAAACTATTTTATCCTACTCATGTTTCCCAAACTATCTTTCGAATCAGTCGGTAATCCCACATATGAAGCATATCTAGAATATGCAATTAAAGATCATAATTTAGGTTTCCAAACTATGCCTCTAGCCTTCAAAATGCCCTTCTACATTCAAGTGTAGAGATATCAAATTTCTTTCTCTCCAACTATGTTTTTTACCCCCTATCAAGCCCTCAATTTATAGATTTTCCAAAACACACAGCTCGTTGGGTGAACTAACTTGCTAGGCGAATTAAGCATGATTCGTTGGTGAATAGTGCATTTCTAGGCAAATGGCAAGAATCTGATTTGGACCTGCAATTTTGTACTTGATTTTGTACTGGAATTCCTTGTTGGATTTATCTTTTAAATCTTCTAGAACTTTGTATTTTTGAATTATGTTCAATTCTTCTAACTTGAAATTAAGTTACTAACTTTGTGGATACGTGATATTATTGATAATCTTTGATTAGTCAATATTCTACATATTCTCTTGATAATCTTCCAAAATCTTTGAGATTTCCACTTTTATTGAATAAAACATGAAATATCAAATAAAATCCAAAAATAAAATAACAATTAAACATAAAAATAGATAAAATGAAAACATAATAATGCCAATTATCAAAATACCCCAAACTTAAACATTTTCACGTCCTCATGAAAGCTTAATATTTTTGGATTTTGAAAACTCTTATCAACTGAACAAAACATTTTAAGAGTAATTAACTTTTTAATCCAAATTGTTTCACATCAAAGAATTTCCTTAGCAACTTCAAAGTTTGAGATAGAATAGTATGATTTGAATGTATCCACTTGAATCCCCAATCATTATAAGAATTAAGAACCAAACTTATTGAAATAACTCATAACAATTTAGTGTTTCATTCATCACACATATGTATAGTAATAATAATCATTCACACTTAGCATTTTATAAAACCATTTCATCAACTTTTTCCTTTCATCTCAGCTATAAAATTCACATCCTTGGTAAGATCAAAAGGTCTTTCATAGGCTTGTACTGAGGCTTGGCTAGCAACAAAAATATTGGTTTTTCTAGAAATTCAAAAACTCTAAGATTCGAAAAAATTAAATAAAGAATAAATATTTAATTACCAATAATTGTGGATTGGAAATCCATATAAAATAATTGGTTTGTTAAATCATGACAAGGAGTAATGGTAGCTTAAGTGGTTGAGGATGTGGAATGGTGTTGAGGGGTCTTGGGTTTAAATCATGTGTATGCCTTTTGTGTGATATTTAATTATTTATTTTATTTTGCATGTATGCATGGTCTTGTAATATGATCTTATAATCATATATGGGCATGAAATGTCATTAAACATGCAATGACTTGTTGGTTGTGCATATGCTTGGTAATTAGTGGGAGGAGAGTTTGAATCTTGGTTAGTGCTAATAGTTCCTTTTTATGTTTTATTATTTTTGCTACGTTGGTAGATGATTTTATTTATTTGTTTTACGGTTGAAAATAGGGGAAAGTAGAGGGTTTCATATAGTTGCTAAGGTAGAGGGTGAGAGCACCAAAAAACGTTACCTAAAGAGAACCTTGAGGGTTAGTGAGGGTTCTTGTTGGTGGAGGCAAGGTTAGATCGAGTTATTCAAAGAGGAACTTCAAGAGTACATTTGGAGCGTGAATTCCAAGTAAAGGGAGTTGCACCTAATTGTTTAATTCGTGAATAATGCATTTCATGGTATGTATAAGCCTAGATGCCCATTTCTTCTTTCAATTTTTATTGGTTTTCACATTTCTTGGTTTCTGACTAGAAATCACCCAACAACGTTCATGACCCATCATGCGACGCATGCAGTATGAGCCAATTTATGGGTTCTGCTCAGAAACTGCCTAGCGGCAATAAAGGCCTATCAGGTGACACAAACTGAGTTGTGCATTTTGTGTGTTCTTGTGGATTTTGAGGCACTTTTGAGATTATGTACATTTTCCTTATTCTCATGTGAATGAGTGATGTTGTAAATTGCTGATAATTGCTACTATTTTATGATACCTTGATGATTTTATGATTGCACAAACATGAGGGTTCAATTAGGGTTTGAGGATGAATTGGAAGTGTGATTGGATAAGCAAAATTGTGGTGATTTTATGTTCATATGCGATTATTGAATATGCATGAATACTAGAAACATGATGTAATATATTTTTTTCGTGCTACTGGTGCACTACTTGGCGGCAAGCAAGTACCGTCAGGCGATGCTAAATAATGCACTAGAATGAGTGTTTTGTGGTATGTTGGTGCGTGTGGGGTGTTTAGGTGAATGATTAATTTTGAATGCATGTTATATGGATATAAAATGGATAGATGGGTATTTTTGTGGGTCTAATGTATGAGTGCATGATCATGTAGTGACACTAAATTTTGGTTTGGTATGAAGCATTGGAATAAATGGAATGATACTATTTTGGAGTTCATCTTTCAGATTGCATAATGTGAGACTAATGGGAGATTATATGACTTTGTGTTGATGTTAATTTTAGGTTGACATGAGGGTTTGGTTGAAAGGGGCTATTGTAGGTACTGTTTGAGATAAGTCTTGGATTTTTGTATAAGAATATGCATTATTGGGTTGTTATTTTAGAGTTCCTATGAGTAAGATTAACTCTTGGTTTAATTCAAGTGTTGGCATAGTCTCAATTGTGAATGCAAATATATATATATATATATATATATATATATATATATATATATATATATATATATATAATTGAAGTATTAGATATGTGGTTGTGCAATTAAGTCGAATTGAGGTATGTGAATGTGTATTGAGGTATTTGGATGTATGCGTGCATGATCTAACATCTGGACATCATTTTGGACCCTTAAACCAGAAGTTTTCACGCTACTGGTGTAGCACCTAGCGGTACTGAATGGACCGCTAGGTGATAGGTGAACCAGGTAAAGCCCTATTATGAATAATCAACTATTAATACACTAATTGAATGTTCTACAAACATTATTCGATGTGTATTATTTTTATGATGCCTTTAATTTTCTTTGCAAATTTTAGATTATAAGTTTAATGATACATGATTAACAATTTCACTTGTTTATCATTTCTCATATTTTTAATTTCACTTAGTTTACAATGACATCTAAATGTCCATTTAATCCTGATGAGGGGAAGGAGATAGCGAAAATTAAAGTTAAGAGGGCGTCAAAAAAGGCACAATATGTTTTGAGGATTCCTACCACTGTTACATCCATATCCATTCCACCCCTCCTACTAGCACAAAAAGTGAACCCATACATGCTCCCTCCCCAACTCTTGTACCGATGCCATCACCATCCCCATCCATACCTTTTATGGCCCACACCACCCCCCTCCTATGGTACACACACCACCCCCTCCTATGGTGGAGACACCACCCCCTCATGTGGTACCCACACCACCCCCTCTTATGGTACCCACCACACTACCTCTCTTTCATCTATAACAACCTTATCCCTCATTGTCTAGTGCTTTACAAAATATTGATATACCTTTCCCATCATCAGTCCCTTCTCCTAATATTATTGGCATGTCAGATATTGTTGATGCAGTTGCTGATGTTGACCCTCCTCTTCATGAGAGACCGATGATTAAACCGTTTAATTGAGGGTAATACTTTCTATCAAGTTAAAAATTAATTTGTTATACACGTCCTGTTTTTTAACTTGGGTTCTTATGAATGACTTTTCTTCAATGAATATGTAGGTTTCTTCCTTCTAGAGTTGCTTCCCAGGCCATCACACAGTCTATTAAGAAACAATGTTTGACAGCTTGGCCATCGTAGGGAGCAATACCTCCAAAAGACAAAGATCAGTTTTGGCAACGTTTTAAGGTAGCACGTCATCAAACTTATTGTTTTTTCCCTACTCTATATGTTAATATTGAAATGCAAGTTCATTATTATTGATGATTTGCACTTTATTCATTGTCATAGAGGAAGTGGAAACCAGAGCATGAAGCAAAAATTCATAAAAATTTTCACAATAAAGCATCTCATAGACTATCTGAGATGTTTAGAGAGGCTAGGATTACAAGTCAACGCCCTTACTGGCTTGGGGATGATGTGTGGAATAATTTGCTGGCACATTGGAATTCTCCTCCATACCGCAACAAGTGTGTTACAGCCCAAAGGAACTGAGGTTCCGAAAAGGGTGGGAGCCTACACACAGGTGGTTCCATAACCTCTCATGAGCATGTCATTTGAATGGTAAAAAACCTTCATTCTTAAGTAATTCAAATTGTATAATCAATTTTAAAATTTCCGTTTATGTATATAACCGCTTCTTTTGTTACATACAAAGGACCTGGGACGAGTTGCTCATATTGATGAGGTATTTCAACAAACTCATCTGCACAAAGGAACTGACTAATTTGTTGATGAAAGATCTCGGAGGACATATGTAAGCAAATACTTTAATTTTATTATAAAAAAGCTTTAATTTGTATCATATTTAAATAATTTCCCATATTTTTTAATAAGAAAAAATTGAAAATAGACTTTCACAGGTCAGATCTGAACAAGGCTCATGTGTTGGTGGATCACAAGAGAATACCATTGATGAACCTGCTGCAGATGATATATGATTAGGACAAAGTGTTGGGTTGAGGTTGTCGGTGGAAAAAATAAAGGAAGAATATACGGACCACGACAACTTGTAGGTGGAAGTAGTAGCTGATAAAGGTCGTACCCCACCAAATTAAAACACTTAAAATGCAGTATGTGACAGTTGAACCAAGTCGTCTCCCAACGACCAATGTTCTTGTTCAAAGCCTCAATTTCCATATGAACACAACACAATAACACAGGGGGAGTTTGACAGATTCCGATTCACAACAAAATTCAATTCGTAGATAAATTTAACAGTTATATGAAAACACAATGATTCCTTGATTCAATTGAAAGTCCACCAATCATAGATTATCAAATAAATTGTTCTATTTGAATTTGCTCTCATGAATACTAATTAATCAACTAAGCGAAAATTACCATGGATTCATTGTCATTAAGCGCAACAAATTTCAGGCAGTTAACACCCACAGATTGAAGCAAGCTATGACAGAACTCATAAACATTAAGCATGAATACGAGCCATTAATGTGCACACACGAATTTGAGATTAAGCATGCATCAAAAACGTGTTTATCATCTAAACACAACTTGAAACAGAGACAATTTCAAATGGAACCCCAAAAACAACCAACAATCTCATGGTTTCATTTCAATTTCGTCAAGGAATCAATGTAATAGGGTTAAATAGACATCAAAATGGAACAATCAAGCACTTCAAATCTGAAACAGAACATCAAAAATCAAAAACCCTAACTTATGAATTCTTAAAACGCAAATCAAGAGCAAAAAAGAGATTTCAAAGCTTCAATGGAATGTAAAACGGTGTTGTGATATATAAATACGAAAACCGCATCAACGGGTGTTGTTCCAAGTCAATAAAATCAATAAAATGAGCTGCCCAATATACCAAATGCATTCAAAACGTAAATCCCACATTGGGTGCTGTCAAATGTGCATAAAAATGGTAAAAACTAGGCAAAAACATGAAAAATCGCTAGGAGCACCTCCATGGAAGCTTGGAGAACGAAAATGGAGATTGGAGAGAATGTAGAAGAGAAGAATGCGGCTGTTGCATGAAGGAGAAGACCTAATTTCGTGGTCACATCAAATCTGTAACTCATATTTTCAAAATTGCCACTCTGCCACTCAGAATTACAAAAATACCACTACTGGGCCTCTAATGTTGGCCCATTAACTCAGATGACGTGGAAATGATGTGGCGATGATGTGGCGACTCTCTTCAACTGAATATTGATGTCCAAGCTCCAATATTGCTTCACCCAAATACCTAAAAATAATTAAAAATGAAAATTAGGCCAAATAATGTGAAATTAGCCCAAATTCGGAACAGTGGCCCAATAAAGCCCAGCAGATGAAAACACACTAAAAATGAACAATTAAGCACTAAACAACTGTCAAATGGGTACACAAAGGCTAGTAGAATGAAGGAAAATAATGACTCATCAATAGCCTCAAGCCCCAATCTTCTGCATCCAATTCTAGTGCTGAAGAAATTACCTACCTCAAACAACGACTACAAGGACCTGATCAAAAGCTAAAAGTAACTAATCAACAATTGCAAGAAAATGATCAAGCTTATGAAGAATTGAAAGGTCAATTTTATTCGTTACAAAATATACTCCTTACATTGCTACCTCTTGATCAACAAGTCCTCTGACAGGCTGTATCCAACCTGACACAATCTCAGCAACAACCTTCACCTGCCCAGCCTACAAAAGTCCAACTAAGCACATAACAGCCCAACCAAGTGCAACCTAACCCAGTTCCAGACCCTGAAGACCCTTCTGATTCTGATGACTATGTAGATTATTAGGGTTATGAGTTATGACATTTATGTTTAAAATTAGTGTACTTTGGATATTGTCTCTGACTAATACATTTATATTTGATTATTTATATTGAATTTAGAAGTTTATTATTGGATATCTTGTATGAATTTATGTAATTGCCAAGTCTATGTGTGGTTTGTAATGTTTATATAGGTCTAATTATGTTAAATTGGCAGGTCTGATTGTGTTTGACTCTATGTGGTAAAGTAGATGTTAAAATTGATTCTGCAGCCACAACTTATTTTATCGAAGAATTTACCGATGCATATATCTATCGATAATGGTGCAGGGAAATTACCGACAGATATATTTGTCAGTAAACTGAACAAAATAACACGTTAATGAGAGCATTTTCGAAGGATTTACCGATGGACCAGTCCTTCAATAACCTTTATTGACGGATGTGGACTGTCGATAATTACAGATGGATATCAACCATCGATAATTACCACGAAATATGTCATCGGTAATTACCGACAAGCAAAGATCCATCGATAAATATTAGAGAATAATCTTTTATCGATGAATTTTAGCCTGTCGAAATTTTGTCTATAAAATTATATTACTGACGAATGTTGTTCTTTACAGACGAAATATGACCGTCAGTAATCAGTGTTTTTTTGTAATGAGTTAGAAAAGTTATTAACTAATATTGAAGAAAAAGAAATCCAGAAGCTAATAATAAAAAATAGTAAATTACATAAAGTCATATATATATTGTGTGTAATGTACATTCTAGTAGAGTAAGGATTAAATCATCGAAAAAAATAAGCTGTTTATTTTCAATTAAACAAGAAAACGGCGTAAGAGCAAACATTCAAATTTTGGGCCGTACGCAATTTGACTGCGCATTTCCAGTTAAGTACAAGCAATACGGCTGCAGCGTGTACGGCCTATGAGCAACCGCCGATCTCTCTTTCTTCATCGTTATTCATACTCAAAGCTATAAAACATGACTCCTTCAAATTAAACCATGGACTATATACGAAGTAACAAATACTTTCGAGTAAATTACACTCCATTTTCCTTAGTTATTTTTTAGATTACATTTTCACTTTCTATTATTTTCACCATTACTATAATTTTTCATATGGAAATACATACGCAATGTATTTAAAATTTAAGAATATATATATATATATATATATATATATATATATATATATATATATATATATATATATATATATATATATATATAAAAGGGGGATAAATGAAAGAATACTATTGTTTTAAAAATAATAAGAGGTTCACGTAATTTAGTATAGTTCGAGAACTTCCTGTGTCTATGTAATTTAGTGAATAATATATTTCCAAGATTCAACTCATTGTATGCGCTATCTATGCCTTTGATTATACTACACAAAGTAATGATTTTAATTATTTGTATTATGCATTGTTGATAATGTCATGTTTGATTTTAAAAGGTTGAAATTTTGTTAAGTTAATTAAACCCTTTTAATTAAGCAAAAAGGCACTGGCTTATCCCATGCATACTCATTCACAATCTTATCTTACAAAGAGGATTTATCAACATTTTATTCATGAAAGCAATCACATCCATTAAGCTCAAACTCATCTTTTAACTTTGTTGCTAAGATTATGCATTCAATGTATATAAATGACTTGTGTTATATGAAAGCAAATGCTAAATTAAGAACCAGTGATAAGTTAAATTAATTTATAAATACACCAATTTAAAGAAGTCTCCTAAAAACTTATAAATTTTTAATTTAACTTGAACATAAATGAATTCTTTTACAGTTTTTTTTTTTATCTTAAAATAAGTTGTTCTTCAACGTACCTTTCTATATATAACTACATATCTCAGTTCATTTGAAGTATCAAGAAGCACAAACACGAAACTGCGACTGAGATTCTTAGAGAGCATTTTCCACGAACATATACCTAGAGATTAATAGAAAATGATTCGTGTTCTTGAAACTACATTGTTGGCTATTTCATGTATCTTATGCAGTGTTTTATTAGGGTTTTCCGATGCAGCTCCAACCCCTAGATACAATGTGGTGAAGTTTGGGGCAAAAGCAGATGGCAAAAGTGACTGCACTGAAGCATTCATAAAAGCTTGGCAATCAGCATGTGCTAATCCCAACCCTGCCACTATTTACGTGCCTAAAGGGAGGTACTTGCTGAGAAACACCAACTTCCGAGGTCCATGCAAGAGGAAGGTAACATTCCTCATAGATGGGACTCTTGTGGCTCCTGAAGATTACAACGCGCTAGGAAATTCTGGATTCTGGATTTTATTCAATCATGTGGAGAATCTAGTTGTTTCTGGTGGAAAATTAGATGGTAAAGGTGCTGCTTTCTGGAATTGTCGGAGATCTGGAAAAAATTGCCCTCCTGGAGCAAGAGTACGTTTAAGGTTTAATTTTTTTTTTTTTTTTTGTTATTTCTTTACCTATCAGTTAAACTCGTTCATATTATTAGTTTTTAAAATAATAAAATAATAAAAAGAGTTGTATAAAATAATTGCAGTCAATGACATTCAACTGGGTGAATAACTTGGTGGTTAGTGGGTTAACTTCAGTGAACAGCCAACTAAGCCACCTTGTAATCAACACATGCAACAATGTTGTCGTGAAAAATGTAAGGCTTATTGCGCCTGACCAGAGCCCTAACACCGACGGCATTCACGTTGAACGCTCAACTGGGGTTACCATTAATGGATGTACCTTACAAACTGGTGATGACTGCATTTCCATTGGTGATGCCACCTACAACCTCTTCATCTCCAACATAAAATGTGGCCCTGGCCATGGCGTAAGGTACCATCAACATCATCATCATATTCATATGCATTACTCATATTGAATTTTGGATTCAAAGTCAAACCGAATAAAACTGTTTATTATATTTAAGGTTTAATGACCTCAAACATACATAGGTACATCTTTAAATATTATTTTTGTGGTTTGATTGTATTTTATTTGTAATATATTTATACAATTTAAAATAACGTAAGAACTTGTATTGTAATCTATATATAATATATATATAATTATACAATTTGTTCATGAATATAAGAGGAAGTTGAAATTTGTAATATATATACAAATATTTAAAAGTAATTCGATGCATGTTTCCCTATGATAATTTTCATTATAAACTAAAGAAATTCAGAAAAATTATAACTTTTTCATAAAACCATTTTACTAACTAGTAATCTGAGTGTACATGTTTGAACCAGCATTGGAAGTTTAGGGCAAAAGGTGGACGAAAAAGGAGTAGAAAATGTGACTCTAACAAACGCCATCTTCTCTGGATCGGATAATGGGGTGAGGATAAAGACATGGGCAAGACCGAGCAATGGGTTCGTTAGGAATGTTGTCTTCCAAAATATCGTAATGGACAGAGTTCAGAATCCCATCATAATAGATCAGAATTACTGCCCCAATAATCAAGGTTGTCCTGGTCAGGTAATAAAAAATAATTAATCCAAACCAACACCGTCATGTGTTTTCGATCTTTCAATGGGAAATTAAAATTTTAATGAATTAATTCAAATTCAAATTTACTGGTATACATCCATGCCAATTTTTCTGTTGGGATAACAAATATGTTATATTTTACAGACTTCAGGAATTAAGATCAGTCAAATTACATATTTGAACATAAATGGAACTTCAGCAACACCAGAAGCAGTAACTTTTGATTGCAGCCCGAGTAATCCATGTCGAGGGATCAAATTTCAGGATATAAACCTAACCTACAAGAACATGGCTGCAACTTCATCGTGTAAAAACATTGAGGGGACGAGCAGTGGAACACTTGTGCCAGAAAGTTGTCTATAATATTAGTAAATTGAATTGTATAAATGTGTATATACCAAGTCTCTATCTATGCTTCGAGATGAAGGGATATGCTTTGCTGGTATTGTTTAATGGTTTACATGATTGTGTAAAGGTCAATTAATCCTGCTCAAACTTTTGTCTTTCAAAAAGTTTTGGAGGACACTCTATGTTTATAACAAAATGTATTTCAACTGCGTTCTATATTTCTATTCTTCCCCCACCCGATGTTAATGGTCTAAGTAAGAGAAAGATTCATTGACCAAAATGGATGGGATTTTGTGACTTACTAAGAGTGTTGTCGGGTCTTCTGAATTTAATGTTTTAGTTGTGAACTTTCTCTATGTTTTAGTGAGCATTATTTTGGTCCATACTATGGTTATCGAATCGAGATTTTGGTATCGTGAATAATTTTGTGAATTTTTTTAAATCGTGAATGGAATCTTGTTATTGTTATGAATAGTAAGATTTAAGATAAATAAAATATTATATATATTTAAGTAAAAATAAATGATATGATAAAAAAGACATTAAAAATATCATATATTATAACTAAGTCAAGATCTCCAATTTAAATATTACATCTTAATTTTATTTTTCATTCATCATCTCCAATATCAATGTCACTTACATCATCTTCTTCATCTAATATAACATTTTGTGGTAACTCATCTCCCTCAACTTCTTCAACCATCTCTTCAATTTCATCATCATTTGTTGGTGTAGTAGATTTTCACTTTTTGTTTAAGTTTCTTGGACCCTTCTTCCTTTTCTTGCTTGGAGCTCCCTCTTCAAGACTAAAAGATTCATGTATTTCCATCCATGAAACATCGTTTGGTAGACAAGGATCCTCTTTTTCAGTAATCCACTCATCATCTGATTCAATATTAAATAGACATATAGGATTATAAGTATATCTTTCTCTTCTCTAACCTTTTATCTCATCTCAAGTTGAAGATTATATTTAACAAAGACAAAGAATTTAATTTTTGTTGTTCCAAGCGATTTCTTCTTTTAGTATGGACTTGATCAAATATACTCTAGTTTCTTTCACAACTAGTAACACTACAAGTGAGTCTTAAAATCCTTATTGCTAGATTTTGCAACTCTTTACCCTTAAAATCATAACTTTCCCACCTAAGAAATGTAATGTTAAACAAAAAACTAACATTTATAATTGTGAAATTATGTTCTTAATAAAATTTTGAAAAAAAATTAAAATTTATACCAGGTTTCTTCTTATCCCTAGTCAATTGTCATGCTTCTTCCAAATAATCATTGCGCTTTCTTAAATCTATCAAGTTGTTGATGTTTAAATAATTAAAGAAATAATTATTTAATAAATGCGAGTAGTGGGAGCTTTTATGATATTTAATGCGGATTGTTATGATGTGGAAAAGTACTAACTTAAATGGTTAAGAGTACTTAGTTTTGTTGAGAAAACTTGGGTTTGACTCCTATGTATGTCAATTATATTTTATTTTAATAAGTTTATTATTTTAATGTTATATTTGATCATGAGGAGTGATTATAAATTCCTAGATTTATGGAAATTATCATAAAACATGAATTGGTTGAATGGTTGCGCATTGGCTTTGGAATTGTGTGGTTGTGTTCGAAACTTGGCTTACATGAAATAGGGCTCCTTTTTGTTTATTTGAGTATAATATACCGTGCCTTGTTTTGACCAAAATTGCATGAAGTCCCCTTTATTTACGTTGCTTTTCGTAGGTTTCTGGGTTTCCGCCCAGAAATCGCCTGGTAGTCATGAGTGTGTTGCCAAGCGATGCATCAATTTTGCACAGATTTCTGGGTTCTGTTATAAATCGCAATGAACTATCGTTAGGCGGTGCGATGTTGTTCTGGACTGTTTTTGGTGTTGTATGATGCAGGAGTCATTGCGACTTCTGGAATTGGTTGTTGTATCTTGTGTGTGATTATTAATGCTACAAATTGAATGGAATTAGGTTGTATGATAAATCTTTGGAGCAAGGGTGAGTGGGTGATCATTAGATTATGAGAGATCTTGAAAGAGGTTAATTAGGATCCTGATTTCAGTGTATAATTGTCATTAATCGTAGTAGTGTTTTGTGTATTGTACTTCCTAGATTTCTTGTGAATTCGGCCTAATCGTATGGTGGGTCAGTGTAGCGGAAGATTGGGGAATTTTGCACAAAAAAGGAAACTGGGAATTTTCCCAAAACCTAATAGCGCTAAATTTCTAGTTTTTGCGTTCTAGTTGGGCTAGACGCGAGGGTTGAGTTTTAGGGAGTATTAATATAAATTTAGGTGGACGAGATTAGTGTATTAGACCTTGGTGTTTGGAATGAGTTAATGGAGAGTACATTATAGTATGCTTTCGTTGATGTGTAGTTGGAAATTGATGTGGGGATTGTAATTAATGAGAGAGAAAGGATAATTTTTATTGAGATTGTAGGTGCTGGAAAACATTGTGTTCTTTAGGTATGGACTCTTGGGAAGTGGGATAACCATACAATAGTGAGTTAAGGTACCAACCATAATTGTGTAGCTTGAATTGAGAGATAGGTTGATAGAGGACTATCTCCTAAACTTCAAGTGGTACAAATTTAAGGACAAATTCTCTTCAAGAAGGAGGGAATGATAGAGGAGTATCCCAAGATTCCATACAAGAAGAACTTGAAGATGAACCTTTACAATTTAAAGACCTATGACAAGGGCAAGGAGCAAGAGATTGAAAGATCAAAACTATTCAAGGCTCCTGATGCTACAAGCAATCTGAAATTCAAAGAATATGAAGATCATGGTCTGAAGCACATTTGAAGGATAATTTTTAGGAAAATTAGTTTATGTTTTTAGACTTTGGGTTTCCTCTTAGAAATTAGTTATGTTCTATATTTTTGGGCTTTGGACTTTCTTTTATAAATTAGTTTATGTTTTTATGTTTTGGGCTTGGGCTTTCTTGTAGGGTTCTTAAGTTTTCTTAAACTTGTGTGCCTATATATAGAGTACCAAAAACAATGTAGACACTTTTAGTCATATATTGAATTTGATTTCATTAAAGAGAGGATTCTCTTTGTTCTTGGCTTAGGCCTCCAGTTCTTATCAAAGATTAACATCTTTGTAGCGAATCTTCACTTGACTTATCAATCTACTAGATTGTGGAGTCCTCCATCTCTGTCTTATTCCACATTTTTCTCTGATTTATTCGTGTTGTGCCTCTTGAGGATTCAAATTCAGAAACGATCATACTCTTTCCTGGATAGGATCGTATCATAGGTGAGGGGAAGGTTTAGAACTATGGCAGTGTGATATAAACAGTTTGATTGATGATGAGATACTGGATGGTGTGTCATATCCGTAAGTTTGACTACGTCATTGTGTAAAGCTAGAGTGCTTGGTGAATAATATAAGTTCAATAGATGAATTTTGTATGTGAGTTTAAGTAATGAAAGCATGTGTGTGAGATGGCACTGTATATGGAATGAGGTACTGATTTATGGATAAGTGTTATGGTTTTGAGGGAACTTTAGAGTGGAATATGGTCTATTTTAGGTGCTAAGAATAGAAGTAGGTACGCTACTAATATAGTGCCTGACGACGCATGGTGTTCACCAGGTGCTAGGACTAGCAGGGTATCACTCCAACATGTTGCACCTAGCGGGGACATGTGAACCGCCAGGCAATAGACCCTAATACAGTGGGTCTGAGTGCAGCTTTTCTTGTTTTCGTTATCATACTGTGATGTGAGATTTGGATCAGGATATGCTATGTCATGAGCGTGTAGGTTCATGGCTAGTGATGAACACGTGATGATATGAGCGGGGAGATTCATATCCTGATGCTTTTGTGTGGAGATACGAGTAGGGAGGTTCATATGTTTCGTGCTTACACTTGAGAGTTGCTACAAGCAGGGAGGTTCGTAACTGATGGATCACGTGTGTTGGACTACGGGCGGGGAGGTCCGTAGAGTTGGACTTTGAGCGGGGAGGTTCGTAGAGGCAGGACCACGAATAGGCAGGTTCGTGGAAGCATCATATATCCTGAGTCCATGGTCAATTATTTGTGTGACTTGAAGGTTGAAAAGCCTTGGGGTATTAAGGTCTTGGCCAAGAACTATCTAGAATAAAATAGTTAGGTTTATCTTGATTTTATACTTACTTAGGATGAAGGTAGTAAGCAACAACATGAAGAGGTCTATGTAACTGCAAATTCCAACGAGTATCAATTATTTTCCACACCTTTTTATAACGAGATTCTTCATTCTTGAAATTTGCAACTATTTGCTCTTTAGCTCCATCCATATCTTCATATAAATATATGGCATTGTAGGATTTGAGTCTCCATCAACAAGCCTTAGTATTTTCACAAGTGGAATGAAACACTTCAAGAAATATTGGATGGATTTCCAAAATCTATCATCAGATAAAATAATGCTCACTACTTGTTTACCTTCAGTCTTACTAGCATGTTTACTAGTTGTCCATTCTTCTGAAACAAACATACCTAGAAGAGCATTTTTCTATTGTGCTATACATTGAAGGGTTAGAAAAGCAGTTGTAAGTGACTATTGGTCGAGCTAATTCTTTTCCTTTAGAATATTTTCTATATAAATTTAGGACCCATGTGTGTGTCTATAAATGAAAGTTGTGACTTTTTTTGGCATTTACAATCATATTTTAAAATACTAGAAGTTCACCAATGTCTTCAAGAATTAAGTCAAGGCAACAAGGAGACTAAAATAGTGTAGTTCCCTTCTCTTCTAACATCTTTCCTGCTGCCACAAAATTAGAAGCACCATCTGTCACAACTTCCACAACATTATCCTCCCCAATTTCTTCAATCACATAATCTAATAGTTCAAACATTTGTTTAGCATCCTTGACATTGTTCTGTATGGACTATTACTTAAAAATTGTGTAAGAGACCTTTCTTTTCCATTTGTCCAACCATCACACATCAAATTACATCCCCATTTTTCCCATTCAACCTGATATTTCTCCAAACTAGCTTGAATATTGTCAATCATGAATCACATACTCTATCTTTAAACATTTCATTTATGGTTTTTTGGTTTGTAACTCCTTGTTTCCCCTTCTTACTACATTGAATATCTATTTCTTAAAAACAATTTACCTGATTTGCTTTTTTTATTTTTTTTCTTTATCTTCTAACAACTTCAAAAAACATTTCTCTAACGTCATCAGGAACAGATGTACAAACAATGACATTCTCCTTTGTTCCAGCAAGATGATGTTTCATTCTTGCAACACTACCCCCAACAAGTATTTGAACAATATTTGCACTTGACTAAAAGTCTATGAGGAGGAACACTCTCACAATTACTCCATGTAATATCTATTTCTTTCTTTCTCTTTGTTTGACTCATACTCTTTTTACTTCTACAAATACGAATAAATTTAAACTGATATTTCTTCCTAAAAAATATAAAAAATATAAATTAACATTATGAATAAAAAAATATAAAAAACAGTCAAAATATAATTTTGAAGTCAAAATATAATTTTGGATAAAGCTGAAAAAAGTTCAAGTGACATGATCATGGATAAAAATATGAAGTTTTATTTCACGTGACGGAATCATTAAGATTAATTATGTTTTGATAAAATATGAAACTTTATTTTATTTGAAAAAGAAATATATATGGAATCTAGAAGTAAACTAAAAGTAAAGAAAGATCACGTGAACATTTCAGAAAAAAGTGAGATAAAAAGTTGATGTGATGTGTAATTACTTTTACAATAAATTAAATATTATTAAAATTAAAAATCTAGATACTTCATAAAAAGCAAGATATTAAAATAGTGTTGAAATAGATTCAGAATGAAAACATTTGAGCCATTTTAGAGGCGGGATAGGCAAACATGTTCCAGAGTTGTTTTCTTTTTCATGATGCTTTCTTCTTCATAGAAATGATTCTTCACGACGAGTTAGGTTTTCTACTTCTTCTTTTCTCTTCCACTTTACGCTTTTTCTCCACCTTCTTATGCATCTCATATTTCTTTCCCTTCTTAATTTATAAGCAAATATCCATCCAATGTGACTCTTTAGTTTGTTGGGTTTTTTCATTTTTGATGTGTATTGTATGCAGCGTGAAGCGTTTCCAGTGTGAGTAACATGTAGGCAGTGTGTCGCTTCGTGAGATGTGTATTTTGGGGAATATTTTTGGGAAGTGTAAGAGTGGGCAGAATCGGGTGAAACGAAACTAAATCGAGAATCATACGATTCTAATACGATTCATCTGATTCATGTCACAATTCAAGTGAGAAAACGATTCATCTACTGATACGTATCATGGGACCAAAAATTTGAATCGTATCACGATACGAATCGTATGATTAATACGATTCCAACTACCATGGTTCATACTGCAATCCTACCTAAGGTATATGTAGTACTCTCGTATACTCAAAATGGGAATGAAAAATACTCTCTTCTTTTATTGTGCACATTTCTATATTAAGGTTAATTGTAGTAGTTGTCTAACATTCTGGTGCTTTCATTCTTGTCTACCATGCCTCTCAAACCCTCCACAAAAGACGAAAATGAACTCTTTAAACCCATTTATGACCTACTTACCACCATGCAAGATCAAATGGAATCCCAAGATAATCAACCATCAACTTCTCTAGCAAACCATGGAGTCCAAAAATGATGCCTTGATTGCATCCGTTGAAACTTTACTCTCTCAAGTTTCAATCCTTTCTATTTCCAATATTACTTCCCCTATTTCTAGTTGCACTTCATTCCCCCCACCTGATATCATTATCCCACCAACCCTTTCACTTCCTTTAACCACCCACCCCCTTATGGTATGTCACACTCATTCATGGCAACACAAATTGTAACATTCCGACCGGATATTACGGATTTTTAATAAAATAGGGAAATACAATTAAAAATGCTGCAATTAATAATACCTCATTTCCCATGTCGCGAGAAATTTAAAACTTTTATTATCATTCAATATTAAAACAAAAAAAAGAATCCATAAATTATAATATCTGGAAATAATATAAAAACATCCCACGAATGTTTACAATTTATTTCCAAAACCAATAATAATAAAGCATAAAAAAAATCCCGAGCTATCCCCTCTCCGTGGCTAAGCTCCACCAGAACCACCTGCATCCACATCATTTGCTCACGTGTACCATGTACACAATCATCGCTAAACACCAGTAGATAGGGTGAGCTAATATTAATATATATATATATATATATATATATATATATATATGTATATATATATGTATATATGTATATATGTATATGTATATATATACATATATACATATATATATATATATATACATATACATATATACATATATTATATATATATATATATATATATATATATATATATATATATATATATATATATATATATATATATATATATATATATATATATATATATATATA
>Ga0209589_1005337_pt1 | contig 21829 bp, 16 predicted proteins | sample CowpeawhiteBW_FD_187525 | JGI IMG/M metagenome (GOLD analysis project Ga0209589, IMG submission 187525) | Root nodule microbial communities of legume samples collected from California USA - Cow pea white BW (SPAdes) (version 2) | ecosystem: Host-associated > Plants > Roots > Nodule | place: USA... | reverse complement strand
GGTTTTTTTTTTTTTGTAATTAAGGGGTTTAACAATGTGTTTCACTAGTATTTAATAACTTAAATTAATTAGTTATATTTTTAATAACATATTAAATATTCAACATATTTTACTAAATTTTTACATTTATAAATTGAAATGATTTTCTTTTAGAATAATATTGTAAGGAGTGGGTAAAATAATTTAATGAAATTAGTTACGTAATCAATAATTTCCAATAATCATAAAATTAAAAATTGATTTATTAATGATCTTTGTAATCAAATTCGAAGCTTTGAAAGAAAGAAAACATAGATTTTAATTAAATGATATTGATGTAAGTAATTATTAAAATAATATAAATGGAACTAAATTAGGATGACTTCAATAAAGCTTAGATTAGAATTAGGGACCACAAAAATAACCCGTCATCATGGGTATCTGCGGATAAAATCCGTGATGGATATTTGGTATCTGCGGGTATTTATTATTCACGGATAGCGAGTATTTTAATATCCGTTTATAAACAGGTTGGGTTTGATATCATACTATCCGTAGTACTTGCGAGTACCCATTACTAGTAAAAAATTAAAATTAAATTTAAATTTATGTTTTATTAAGTTAAATTTAATGAAAATTAAATTTTAATTTATATTTTATTGGATTAAATTAAATTTAAATTTAAATTTAATGTATATTTAATATAATTTATATTTTATTTTACATTTTGTTTGTAATTTTATTTAAATTTAATTTTAAATGTTTATAAAATATATTATTTTTTAAATTGATACTCGCATGGGTAGTGGATGGATTTTTTTGTCACTAATCGGATTGCGAGTAGGTACTTTCTATGCTTGACCCGACCTGTTACCATCCCTAATTAGAACGATTAATTCTAATTAATCTAACTAGCAATTACATGTGCTTAAAAAAATTTCATAAGTGGATTATTCACACATGGTTATGATTAGTTGAGTTTTTTCGTTGGAATTTAAAGTAATTAGATATGATTTTAAGTAGTTTTATGCTTGTTATTATTCATTTAGTTCATGATTGTTTTTCTTACAAATTAAATCATTTCTACTATTTTATATAACTGAAACTGTGAAGTGAAATTATTTTGAGTTATATTCTGGAAAAGATAAACAATTATTTCTATAGCTATGGACAAGGTAAGATGATTGGTCATCGCTAAAATCTTGATTTTTAATAAAAGCACATTGGTTACTTTAATGATTTTTCTGGTTATCATATTATTCAAATTCTTTTATTTTATAAATTATATTTGAATTATTTAATTTTCACACAAGTATATATGGATATGACTTATGCTTAGTATTTTGTCACCCAATTGACAAATACTAGAAAAGTATATTGTCATATTTTCATATTTTGACATTTACCTATCTTTATATAGATATAAAATGAATAATATAAAATTTTAAATGAAGAATCTTGAAAAGAAATAATAAAAGAGATTTGAAAATTTTTCCATAATACAAAGTCTTTTAAATACTAAAAGAGGATCTCTACTGATTTTTACAAAATTAATACGGAATATAAGACCTTAAATCACTGAAACAATTAAAAATTATTTAGGTTTTAATCTAACCATTTAAAAAAAATTAAGATGAATAAAATTAGAAAGACAAATATACAAGATGAGAGATTTTTTTTTCAGATATTTAATAATAATCTTAACAAAATCAAATTCTCCATCTCATATATACATATATACAGTTCATATTCGTTTAGAATACAAATAATTATACGGTTATGAAAGAACTTTATAAAATTAATTAATTGAAAATGTTATCTTTTTGAAATTACATAAAATTCAGCAATTATAATACCGGGGTCATGACATGAAAGGAAAATGAAAATGTTGATAAGGTTATAATTGAATGGGGTAGTTACGGGAACCGACTATGACAGGTTTTGAAATTTTGTAACACTCATTTTAGCATATCACCCCTTATAAATATGTGAAAGTGAAAGAGAACGATAACCACTAAAACTGTCGGAATCATTTCTGCAAAAGACAAAGCCAAAACAATATCACAAACCAGTAAGCAGAGAAATGGCAGAAACAAAGTTGAGCGGCTTCAAAGACCAAAAATGGTCCCTCCATGGCATGACAGCTCTAGTTACAGGAGGCACCCGAGGCATAGGGTTTGTTCACTTCTATAATGTCTGCTACATTTCTTATTTTAACATTCTTTTCTCTGTTACTGCTACAATTTTGTATTCTGTTGCCACATTTAGATACGCTATAGCTGAAGAACTAGCAGAATTTGGAGCATCTGTGCATATATGTGCTCGTAATCCGAAAGATATTGAGAAATGCTTAGAAGAATGGAAAAGAAAAGGTTTTCGTGTAACAGGATCGCCTGTGATGTATTATTCCGTGACCAACGCGAAAATTTAATGAAAAATGTTTCTTCCATCTTTAACGGAAAACTCAACATTCTGGTATGATATACAGTACCTCAATTCATTTTTCTTTTTTCTGGTATTAATTTTCCTCCAGCTAGAATTACTTGGTAAATGGTTTTGTGTAGATAAACAATGCTGGAACAACTACATCTAAGAACATCATAGATTATACTGCAGAAGATGTAAGCAACCTAATGGGAACTAATTTTGAGTCTAGTTTCCACCTATGTCAACTAGCACATCCCCTTCTCAAAGCATCTGGATATGGGAGCATAGTATTCATATCCTCCACTGCAGGTTTTAAAGCTTGTCCTTATAGTGCTGTGTATGCATCCTCTCACGGTATTTTTCCCTCTTTCAATCCTTTTATCTTAAAAACAAATTAGAGTTTCAGAAGATAATTAATATCTGTATATAAATATAATTCAGGCGCTATTGATATATTCACCAAGAACGTAGCATTGGAATGGGCAAAGGATAATATTCGTGCAAATTCTGTAGCACCTGGATGTATTAAGACAAAACTTCTGGATTGTGCAGTGGTATGTTAACTGAAAAACCTGGTTGACAATCAGTCTCTTTAGATAAAGACTCATTATATTCAGATTTGTTGTTTTTGTTAAAATGAAACATTCCATGATCCTTTTATAGACTTTTGGACATGACTCTTCAACTATATTTATTAAATATAACTACTACCTAACTCACAATTAATGAACTCTATTGTATGCTTAACCCACTCTCAACTTTTTACAATCTCCTAGACAATTAATATAGTAACTTCCAAGTACCGACATTTAAATTTACCTAACAAACCTTACTACTTTCAGCGAAATTTCTCTTACCACTCATTCCAACGAGATATAATAGTATCGTTTGCGTGGTTAATTTAGCAACCATGACCAATATGCGTACATTGTTACAGGAATCTGTTGAGGGAGGGAATAAAATTGTTGAAGCTATGATATCTCAAACACCAGCTGGTCGCCTTGGAGAACCTAAGGACGTATCAACCGTGGTTGCTTTCCTTTGCCTTCCAGCTGCTTCATACATCACTGGACAAATTATAACTATCGATGGGGGTTACACAATTTAATCTGTTATGTAAAAGATTATTACCGGTATAAAATAAAATAAAATAAAATAAAATAAAAAACTGCCCCAAACACAGATCTCCGCATCAATTTGGTTTGTCAGAAGCTCCACAACTCATCAATTATTAGTATTGTTTGAAGTACAATATTTTAAGTGTTATGTATTTCATTATGAAGTTCAGTTTATCAATTTCAAGTTAACTTCGAACGAGTTTGCTTCTTTTGTTGCTAAATTTTGTTGTCTTGTCTCTAATGTTTACGCCCACTCCCCGTAACATGACAACTAGATATCTATTCTAATTTTAAAAAACGATGGAAAATAAAGGAAAAAATTATGAACCAAAAAAATTTCACACTACTAAAAAATTACTCGTTAACTACAAATTCTTCCCTCAAAATAGTCTATTATTTGTTTTTTAAAAGATAATTCATAAAAAACCAATATTAATGCCTAATGACAATATTATATATTTATTTTTATGAGTAAAAATCTATAAAAAGTAATATCTATGAAATCTTTTATGTAAATGTACAAATAATCAATATCAATACTTATAAATTTTACTACACCTATATTTTTAATTTTGTGAATAAAATCTGGTTAAATTTTTTTTAATACAACGTTCAATATGAATAACCAAACAAAAATGAAGAATGAGTAATTACGTAAAATAAGGTAGAATTTTATGTTAAAAAAGTTAATTCTACAAGAATATATATATATATATATATATATATATATATATATATATATATATATATATATATATATATATATATATATATATATAGTTCGTATATAACTGCAAACACATTTACTACATTTGTTGTTAGGAAATTAACTCCTCCTATAATAACAGACTCAACATGCCCTGATTTACCACAGAAAGAACACGTTGAGGTGGTGTTGGCAACCACTATGGTCTTACTTTCAAGATTGTCAAGGATGTTGTTTCCCATCAATTGTCTTTCCTGCTGCAAAACATATAAAAAAAAATCTTCGAGACAGGTGGAGAGGATCATCAAGAGCACATGAGAATTGACATTCCCAAACTATTCATTTAAGCATGGGAAGAACTACAAGGCTTGAAAAATACTCCTCCCATCTCAATAATTATTGGTAGAAATATTTTAATATAATTTAAAAAATAAAATAATTAAAATAGAAATTCTACTGATACTCATGTTTTTATAAACCTTTAATTTATGAATTAATGTTTTTTATGGCTAACGACTATATTCTTATTACTATTTACTCCTTTATCTTCATTTACTACCTATAAATACCACCTAGGTGCACGGGGAACACAACAACAACAACAACAGAGACGACAAACACTAGAGTTTTTCTTAAAAATGTTCTTCTTTTCTTCTCTATATTATCTTTAAAATAATATAGAGAAGAAAAGATAAAATAATATATTATCTTTTCTTCTTTTCTTCTTTATATTTATTATTGTTATTATAATTGTTGATATCTGATTAATATTAATTGTTTTATATATTGTCTTAGTATTATTATTGATTTAATAATTATTATTATATTATTTCATATTTATATTATTATTAGTATTATTTGAACTACAAGGCTTGATAAAATACTCCTCCCATCTCAATAATTATTGTTAGAAATATTTTAATATAATTTAAAAAATAAAATAATTAAAATAGAAATTCTACTAATACTCATGTTTTTATAAACCTTTACTTTATGAGTTAATGTTTTTTATGGCTAACGACTATATTCTTATTACTATTTACTCCTTTATCTTCATTTACTACCTATAAATACCACCTAGGTGCACGGGGAACACAACAACAACAACAACAGAGACGACAAACACTAGAGTTTTTCTTAAAAATGTTCTTCTTTTCTTCTCTATATTATCTTTAAAATAATATAGAGAAGAAAAGATAAAATAATATATTATCTTTTCTTCTTTTCTTCTTTATATTTATTATTGTTATTATAATTGTTGATATCTGATTAATATTAATTGTTTTATATATTGTCTTAGTATTATTATTGATTTAATAATTATTATTATATTATTTCATATTTATATTATTATTAGTATTATTTGAACTACAAGGCTTGATAAAATACTCCTCCCATCTCAATAATTATTGTTAGAAATATTTTAATATAATTTAAAAAATAAAATAATTAAAATAGAAATTCTACTAATACTCATGTTTTTATAAACCTTTACTTTATGAGTTAATGTTTTTTATGGCTAACGACTATATTCTTATTACTATTTACTCCTTTATCTTCATTTACTACCTATAAATACCACCTAGGTGCACGGGGAACACAACAACAACAACAGAGACGACAAATACTAGAGTTTTTTTCTTAAAAGTATTATTCTTTTCTTCTCTATATTATCTTTAAGACAGTGGTGTTCATAAGGTTCAGAGATCCTTCGCTGCACTCGATCGATCTGACGGGTTGTTGTATCTTGGAAGAGAGACGCATATGATTTGAAACACATATGATTGTGTATTTGTTTAGCCCTGTGCAGTAGGAGCGTTTTCTCTCTAAGGATAGCGCTATGCGTGCCTCAATCCATGATATTTCTACTCCTTACCTTTTATCTTTTATTTATTATTGTTATTATAATTGTTGATCTCTGATTAATATTAATTGTTTTATATATTGTCTTAGTATTATTATTGATTTAATAATTATTATTATATTATTTCATATTTATATTATTATTAGTATTATGTGAATAATCATTTTCTAACATTCTTAGAGAGAAAACTATTATCTTGTTATTTATATTTTTGATTACTCATTTGTATTCATTTCTAAAATTAAAAATAATATAGAGCTGAAGACTGAAAACATATTTTATGAACTAATGTGTTTCTTATGGTTATATTTAAATCAGTTTCAACTAAGCCTAAAAATTGAGGTGTATAATTGTTTCTATTTCTATTGGTAACAATAAATGAAATTATGGATAAATAAAATTCATGCTCATTGAATAATTTTTTGTGATGTCTATAGCTCATGCTTATGTTGTTATATTATTTTATGCTTTAATATTGTCTATTCTTACCATTGATAAAGATGTTATATATCATGTTATATATTGAGAAATTTTGGTTAGAGACCATTCAAATTATAAAATTTTGAGGTACAAAATTAATTAAATAGAGAAGTGATGATACATATCTTTATAAATGAATGTTTTTGTGTGAAACTCATGGTATTATTCATTAAGTAACATCTTTATATAGTGTATGTTGTTAATATAATAGTGTAGTGAAAGAAAGAAAGAGAGAAAAAAATGCTTTTGTTTGATATGGTAAATGTTATGCTTCAAGTTCTAGTTTGTCTTTGCCAATAAAATTATATAGGGTGGAACTTTATATTCAGCTTACCATATCTTGAACACAAAAGGTTGTGATAAAACTTTTTATGAGTTATGAAAGAAAAAAGAACCACATTTAAAATATTTCAAAGTGTGGGGGTGTCTTGTAAAGGTTAATATACCTTTTGATAAGAAAAAAATCTTTGGTTATTTATACTGATAAATTATCTAGAGAGATGTTTCATTCAAATGATAAATTATCTAAATTTGTTTGTGATACCTCAAAAACTATTTTGTCATCTAGTGTAATATTATTTGTGTTTCTTCTAGTTATGACAATATGTCCAATTTCTTGAGATGATAATATAGATTGGATATAGATTCTAGTGACACAAGATCACCTATTGGTTATGGTTATGTTTAACCTTGGATGAAGGTGTCCTATCATGAAAATATGTTAAGAAGTTGTTGTCATGATCTACTATGCAAGCATAAATTATTCCTTTTTCCAATGTATCTTGACAATCAAATTGTTATATTTAAAGTTTCTAGTAAAAATGTCAATAAATAATTGACATATAATGATGAGAGACAAATGTATTAGAAACTTAATTACTTATGGTTATCTCTCTTGACTTTGTCAAGTTAGAAAGAAATATTGCAGATCTGCTTATCAAAGGGTTGATGTATCAACAATAAGTATTTAAGTCGTCGAGGGGAATGAGATTATAGCCCATAAATTAGTTGCAACAATGGACACCCATCTCCACATGAATGGCGATCCCATGGAATGGAGTTCAATGGATAACAACGAAGTTGTTGTTGACTGAAGTACCCCAAATAATTTGATTAAATTTTATGGTCTCATTCCTATGGCGAGGTGTACTATAAATTGTGACAATAATTAGGTTGAGGTATGTGCATTATTATGCTTATTTTATAAAATACATCTTAATAAACCCAATGATTAAGGTATGTGCATTATTATGCTTCTTTTATAAAATACCTCTTAATAAACCCAATGACAATTATTGTAGGGGTGTGAGTCACAAACCACCCTTTGAGGGTTTACCTAATGAGTGTGATGGTGGGACCGCCATTGTGAGGCATGGGCAAGTCTCTAAGTGACACTCATGAAACAAGATACATGCACAAGGCCGTAACGTGCACCCACTGATTAGAACCTGTAATTAACACCAATATTGTATGTGTTATTTACTAAAACCCGGTCACAAGGGATGTAGCTCAAGACAATTAAGTCTCTGCATTTTCTCGGGTGGAAGTTTATAAGCACTAAGTGTAAGGGTCAAACCCGGAAGGTTCCTTATGCTTAACTACAATATTTTGTTTTAAAAGATAATATATTTTTATTTTATTTTATTTTTTTAAATTATGTAGGGGATTGTTAGAAATATTTTAATATAATTTAAAAAATAAAATAATTAAAATAGAAATTCTACTCTTACTCATGTTTTTATAGACCTTTAATTTATGGGTTAATATTTTTTATGGCTAACGACTATATTCTTATTACTATTTACTCCTTTGTCTCTATTTTCTACCTATAAATACCACCTAGGTGCATGGGGAACACAACAACAACAACAACAATAGAGACAACAAACACTATAATTTTTTTCTAGGGGCGTTTTCTCTCTAAGGATAGCGCTATGCGTGTCTCAACCCAGGATATTTCTACTCCCTACCTTTTATCTTTTATTTATTATTGTTATTATAATTGTTGATCTTTGATTAATATTAATTGTTTTATATATTGTCTTAGTATTATTGTTGATTTAATAATTATTATTATATAATTTCATATTTATATTATTATTAATATTATTTGAGTAATCATTTTCTAACAATAATCGCAAAATTGGTTAATTGAATCATGCACATCACACTATATTACATTTAATCCTCACAATTTTGTTGACATTGTACCCACACCCATTGATGTTGTATCACACCTATACGATTTTGTCATCTTATCATACCAACACATATCATCCTTGACCGACAACTCATATCGGACAAGGTTGGGGGACTGGTGTACCACACCTAGCCTAACTCGACCAAATAAGTAAACAATGCATATACCAAGGCAGCCAAGTATTCAGCCTAGGTCGAGTCAGCCTAACTTGTACCGGTTCTAACCTATACATCTAGAGGAACAACCTGCACCTCATATAACCAATATAAGTCGTCAAGGTAAGTAGCCGGTCTAGGCCGGCTACTCCAACAGACCCGGTAAGATTAAAGCCCAGGCCGACAACTCCAATAAACTTAGTGAAAATAGAAGCCCCCGCATTCAATAGGTCTTAAGGGCCTGGGTTAGGGCCCAGGCCCATTTACAGTCCAAGCTAGAGCCCAAGTCAAAGCCCGGCCCATGAGGTAATCAGACATCATTAATGCTCTATAAATACGCGTGGACCCCACTAATTAAAGGTACGCATTCATTAATCACTGATTTGACCTTCTGAGAGCTTTGACTTACTTGAGCTTCGGAGACTCTTCTGCAGGTAACCCCTCCTGGGTTCAAGCTGACATGTACCGACCGGGAAGAGACCAAATGAGGAGATAACGGACTACATGGTAAAGTGACGCTTGTGCTTGACTCATCTTATTTGTTCTCTGCAGGAACAAATGCTAATGTATTTCTAGGAAACCATGATAATTAACATTATCATATTTTTATTTTATTTATTTTTATATTTTATTTTATTTTTGGATTTTATTTAATATTTTGTGTTTTATTAAGTAAAAGTGGAAAAAATAAATGTGTGGATTATATTCTGCAAATAAAGGAAAATCTCAGAGATTTGGGAAGATTATTAACCGAATGAGTGAAATATTGAATAATAAAAAATTATCAATAGTATCATATATCCACAAAGTTGGTTAATCAAATTATAAGTTAGAATAATTGAAAAATAATTCAAAGATATGAAATCTCCAAAGATTAATATATATATATATATATATATATATATATATCAATAATTATCTCTTACAATTTATTCAAGTACCAAATCAAATCTGAATTTTAGACTCATTCCAATTATGAAAGTCTTTAAATTGAGGGTCTGACACACGTCAAAAACACACTTGGAGAGAAGAGAAGAAACTTGATATCTCTATATTTGAAGGTAGAAGGGCATTCTAAAGGATGGAGACATTCAATTTCAACATCAGTCTAGTATTCAGTATTAACTCTCCCATTCATGTGGGTTGGTTGGGTGTAATATATTCTTAATTCTCTGTGAATTCCATTAATCAATATCATTCTTTTCTATTACTCTTGTTATCTATTCTTGCTTTAATAGCATGTTACGGAGTTGGCAAGTGTACCAAATCCTATAAGTAATAAAGTAGGAAGTCCAAATATCGTTTCCCAAGAGACTTGTAAAACAATTGGCAACTTTTACAATTCATAACTCAATTAGACAACAAATTCACAAAAACAAAAATAAAACTCTTTTTGTATTTTTATATTTTAATCAAACATATGGTATGCAACAATATATGATAAAGGCTTCACTAGGATTGGGTTTGATGATCCAATTCAAAGCAAAAACACCAAACAACATTCTTGTTATTCCTACTCTAGGATTCACACCTTATGTAACAAGCCCTAATATCTTAGCGACAAGTCTAAACTTTAATAATAACACTAATGTCTCAAACCTTTCCTTAAGAGTTCGCATTAATAATCAAAATTCTGATGTTATGAATGACAAATGATGTACTCTATGTCTAGATGCACAATCAATTAGTTATCTACTCTAGTTTAGGTTCTAATATTGTGTCCAATAATTAAAAACCTACAAAATATGCAATCAATAATTATCATGTAATTAAAACAAGAATAGAACATAAGAGTGATGGACAAGAATTATATTGAATAGTGGAATTCACAGAGAATTAAGAATATATTACATCCAACCCCGTGATTAAGGGAGTTAACTACTCCTTAACATTCTGAATACTAGAATAATGATGAAGATGAATGCCTCTAGCCTTCAGAATGTGTCTCTACCTTTTTTCCCTCTATCCCCTAAAGGAGGGTTTTTCCTTCAAAAGGGGTTTCTTTTCTGCCTGAAGGGTTGTTGTTGACCTTTGTCAAGTTCCTTATTTATAGATTTTTTAGAACTGGATTGGGCTTACGATTTGTACTTGATTTTGTATTGGAGTAACCAACTTTATCAATATTTTTTTCTTATTAATAACTTTGATAGTTAAATTATGTTGATATTCTTCTTAATCTTTGAGATCTCCACTTGAATAATAATCTTAAAAATATTATGGAATCTTCATAGATTTCCCTTTATCTAATAATCTTGAAAATATTCTTCAAATCTTTAGGAGTTTTCTCCTAATTTGTAAAATATAAACCAAATGCTTATCTTTTCCAATTTTATTAAATAAAACATAATATATCTAAAAGATAATTATAAAATAACAATAAAAGATAAAAAAATAAACAAAATATAAACATGATAATGCAAATTATCATTGATAATTATTGATTGCATATTTGTAGGTATCTAATCATTAGACACAATATTAGAACTTAGACTAGAATAGACAACTAATTGATTCTGCATCTAGACATAGAGTACATCATTCGTCATTCAAAATATCATAATTTGATAATTAATGCAAACTCTTAATAAGGAAATGTCTAAGACATTAAGCTTCTTATTAAAGTATAGACTTGTCGCTAATACATTAGAGCTTGTTACATAAGGTGTGAATGCTAGATTAGAAATTAGAAGAATATTGTTTGGTGTTTTTTCTTTGAATTGGATCATGAACCCAATCCCAATGAAGCTTTTATCTGATATTTTTCTCAATCAAGTTCTTTGTTTCCATTATGCCAATTCCTTTTAGTCTTTACAATTTAATCTGATTTTTTTTATCTCAACCTAAAATGTATTGCTATTCTCACCCTTTATCAACAACTAACCAATTAATTTAAACCATATTAGTCTTTGTGGGATACGATATCTAGACTTGTCCACTGTATTACTTGTGCGATTTGGTACACTTGTCAATCCCGTAACAAATGGTCAAGGTCTGCCTGTACAGTTTACTGGTTCTGCCACTTTTTCCTCTTCTACTTGTCCTCTTATCATGTTTTATCTCAATAATCTTTTACATTTTCCTTCCATTAATAAAAATATTGTTAGTGTTAGTCGATTTTTTCGTGGCAATCATGTATATTTTGAATTTCACCCATCTATTTGTCTTGTCAAGTAACAAGTTGATCAATCTGTTCTTCTCACGGGTTATCTTGGCTTAGATGTATTATATCAATTTCCTACACTTCTTCTGCTACCTTCTACCAACTTTACTCACTATTATTTGACTCAACATTCCTCTTTAAACACATCCAAAGACCAATATCAGTCTTCTACTACCTTACCTTCCACCACTTTATACACTTTATGACACCATAGACTAGGTCATCTATCATTTACTATTTCAAATTATGTCCTCAAACAATGTAATCTTTCATTAGTAAATAAAGCACCTGCTGAATTTTGTGTTGCATGTTGTATGGGTAAATCTCATCAATTTCCCTCTCACTCATCTATGACATCCTATACCCACCCTCTTCAACTGATTTATTATGATCTTTGGAGACCATCCCTTGTTCCATCATCTCTTGGGTACACTTATTATATCTCATTTGGTGATGCTTACAATATATTAACCTTGATCTATTTTCTTAAAAAAAAAATGTGATGCATTAAGCATTTTTAAACAGCTTAAAACAAGTGTTGAACTTCAACTAAACCACAAAATTAAAGAGGTTCAAGCTGACTGGGTTGGTGAATTTAGGCCTTTAACTTCATTCCTTAAATCTTTAGACATTCATCATCGTCTTATTTGCCTACATACTCATCATAAAAAATGTTGTTGCTAAATGTAAACACTGTCACATAGTTGACATGGGTCTTACTCTTCTTTCACAATCAACTTTTCCTTTCAAATTTTTGGATCATGCTTTTCACACTACGGCATACCTAATTAATAAACTACCCACTACTAACAATCCTCATTCCATACGTTATTTCACTCTATTTCATAAAGAACTTGACTACCAGTTTCTTCATACATTTGGTTGTGCCAATGGTAAACTTTTTATCTCCAAGGATGTTATATTTGATGAACATAATTTTCCTTTTATGTTTTCAAGACCTGTTACATCTTTACATCATTCCACTTTCGTGCTCTTCCTCTAGGCGTTCTTCCATCTACAATTTCTTCACCCACTCAGCATGCTACACCTGAGTCACCATCTGCTTTACCACATCCTAAGTCCATTCCTGCTATCCTTTCTTCTTTTTGTCCTGTTAGTTCCTCCCTTGTCACTAATGCTCCTTTTCTTCCTATTCCTACTCCTCTTCCCTTCAATACTTCCTTATGTCATCCCATGCAAACTCAATGAAAATATGGCCTTGTTAAACCCCATGTTTATCCATCTCTTTTTCTCACTACAGTCGAACCTACCACTGTCAAACAAGTCTTGCCCTCTCCTCTATGACGCAAAGTTTTGCAAGATGAATATGATGCTCTTTTGGCCAATCATACTTGGTCTCTTACATCTCTTCCTACAGGTCGCTCTGTTGTTAGATGCAAATTGATTTTTCGTATTAAGAAAAATCCATATGGTACTATTAATCACTATAAGGCCATATTGGTTGCCAAAGGGTTTCATCAGTAGTATAGATGTGATTACTCTGAAACATTTGCTCTGGTAGTGAAGCCTGTCACTATTCACATTATGCTAACCCTTGCCATCACACATTAGTGGTCTATTCAACACATAAACTTCAATAATGCCTTCTTAAATGGCATTCTCAATGAAGATGTTTCTATGACCCAACCCCTGTGTTTTGAGTCCACCAATTCTAATCTGGTATGCAAACTCCACAAGTCTATATATGGCCTAAAACAGACCCCTCGCTCCTAGTATGAAAGGTTGACTTCTACACTCATTGGATTTGGTTTTCATTCCAACAAGTGTGACCTTCTCTTCTCATTGAGGTTAAACAATTTTCTGGAGGCTATCTTCTTCTATCTTAAAACAAGTATAAACGTGAACTTCTTGATCAAGCTGGCATGTCTACTGCCAAAGGTATTACTACTCCTCTTCCCAACGGTCTCAAACTCTCCAAACTAGGTTCTGAATATATGGATAATCCCTCTCTTTACTGCTATATTGTTGCTGCATTACAATATGTCATAATCATGAGACCATAAATTGGGTATAACTGTGAATAAAGTTTATCAATTCATGGCACAACCTCTTCTTGAACATTAGAAAGTTGTTAAACGTATTTTGCGTTACCTAAAAGGCACTCTCTCTTATGGTTTACACATTCAGTCTGCCTTTCCAATACAAAATCAGTACTCTATCACAGCCTTTTGTGATGCAGATTGGGCATCTGACAATGATGATCATCATCTAAGAAACAAACCTTGGTTGCTTGTTCAAGTGTTGAAGCAGAATACTATAGTCTTGCTATTACTACTACTGAAATCCTATGGCACTACAAGAAAAAGTCTTATTAGTAACCAATTTTAGTGACTACAAGTTGTTAGTCACACTATAGTGACCAATTTAGATACCAATTTACAAACTTAAAATTTATTGGTTACTAAAATAGACACTAATATAAATAAAAAATTATAATTGGTCACTAAATTTGTCACTAATTAATTAGAGACCAATTTAGTAACTAAGTTATTTTGGTTGCCAAAACTTAGGTAGCTAATTTTTAGTGACCAATTTTCTTTGGTAGCCAAAACTATGGTAACTAATTTTAAAAACCAATTTAGTGACCAATTTTCTTTGGTAGCCAAAACTATGGTAATTAATTTTAAAAACCAATCTAGTGACCAATTATAGTTTTTTATTCTTAATAGTAACTATTTTAGTAACCAATAATTTTTTTACTTTGTAACTTATATCTAAATTAGTCATTATAGTAACTAATAACTTTTGGTCACTAAAATTGGTTATTAATGAAGTATTTTCTTGTAATGTGGTTGCAATCTCTTCTTCATGAACTCAAAATTTAGTGTACCAGTCTTGTTATTTATTGTGACAATCAGTAGTTGCATTAAGTCAGAATCATGATCTAAACTCCAGGACAAAACACATGGAACTTGACATCTTCTTTGTAAGAGAAAAAGTATTAAATCACTCCTCAGTCTTTCATCACATCCCTGCAACTAATCAAGTTGTTATTATCTTAACCAAGCCTCTCTCTCAAGATCTATTCTCTACTTTGCATAACAAACTCAATATTATTGATTATTTTCAATAACCTTGTGTTTGAGGAGGACTATTAGAATATAATTCTTATATGTGTATTCTGTTTAATTATAACATTCTAGAATACGCTAACTATCATTTTATAGGTCAATATGGTGACTCACCTGGTGTCCAGTGTAAATATTTATATATATATATATTATTGTATTGTTACTGAAATAAAAAATACTTTTTCTCTTCACGTTTTACCTTCTGCTGTTTCTAATAAGGAGAAATCAACGGGAAGGTTATAAAGTAGGTTGAAAGTATATAGCATGTAATCTGTTAGCAAGATTTTGAGAACAGATGCTCAATTCTAGTTCCCTTTCAAATTAGAGTATTGGAAAATTATAATATCATATTTTTATATAGATATGAAATAATATAAGATTAATTTTAAAATATTGAATACAACTTATAAGAACGATTTGAGAAACTTTTGATGACACAAAATCTATTAGATACTAAAAGAGAATACCTAATGGTTTTATAATATGTTTACAGATAATTTCACAAACATTTAATCAGATAATTAGGGACTTATACTTTTAGTAAAGTTACTTAATTGGAGATTTAACTTTTTGTATCTTTGTATTTATACTTTTGTTCCAATGATTTATGAAATTATATAAAATTCAACAATCATAATACCAAGTATGACAGTGAAAGGTGGTAGAAACTAACAACAAAACATGACATTTACAGCCATCAAAGGAATCCTAAATTAAAAAACTTGCTGACTATGACAGGTTTTGAGCTCTTATGACAGTTGTATAAGCATCTTCCCCCTTTGTTTGGACTATAATATCTGTCTGTAGTCAAATAAAACTTATTTTCATTTCATATGATTTTGGAACCAAAATTTCTCTTTCACAGTGGAGAACCACTAAAACAAATCGAATTATTTCCGGAAAAGACAAAATCAAGACAACACCTTCAAATTGACAAGCAAATTAATTAAAACTTAATTATTTTCTTTGAAGCATATCCCAACCAAACTAGTAAGCATAGAAATGGCAGAAACAAAGTTGAGTTGCTTCAAAGACCAAAAATGGTCACTCCATGGCATGACAGCTCTAGTTACAGGAGGCACCCGAGGCATAGGGTTTGTTCACTTCTATAATGTCTGCTACATTCTTGTTTTAACATTCTTTTCTCTGTTACTTCTACTTCAATTTTTGATTCTGTTGCCACATTTAGATACGCTATAGCTGAAGAACTAGCAGAATTTGGAGCATCTGTGCATATATGTGCTCGTAACCAGCAAGATATTGACAAATGCTTAGACGAATGGAAAAGAAAAGGATTTCGTATAACAGGGTCGCCATGTGATGTACTATTCCGTGACCAACGCGAAAATTTGATGAAAAATGTTTCTTCAATCTTTGAAGGAAAACTTAACATTCTGGTATGACCCTCTTGGATAAAATTTTATAGCAGTATGTGTCTGCATAACATGCAGAACATATATCAATGACATTATTCATTTGAGAAACTTCTGTCTGCATAATTCATGATAGCATGAGAATAGTATTTCTAATTACAAAACTTTGGTATGGAAGCAACTATACTGAGTACTGTTAATGCATGTTTAGAGGGATGAAAATAATTTATATCTAGATTTCTTTCAAATATTCAAGGCTTTCAGTCTTGTAAATTTCATGATGGATGGTACTTCAATTTACTTTTTCTTTTTCCAGTTTCAATTTCCCCTGGCTTGAATTACTCCGTAAATGGTTTTGTGTAGATAAACAATGCTGGAACATGTTCACCTAAGAACCTCGTAGATTATACTGCAGAAGATGTAAGCAGAGTAATGGGAATTAATTTTGAGTCTAGTTTCCACCTATGTCAACTAGCACATCCCCTTCTCAAAGCATCTGGATATGGGAGCATAGTATTCATATCCTCCATTGCAAGTCTTAAAGCTTCGCCTTATATTTCTGCCTATGCTTCCTCTAAAGGTATTTTTCCCTCTTTGAATCCTTTTAACTTCAAAGCAAATTGGTGTTTCAGAAGATAATGAATATCTGTATATAAATATAATTCAGGAGCTATGAATCAATTCACCAAGAACGTAGCATTGGAATGGGCAAAGGATAATATTCGTGCAAATTCTGTCGCACCTGGATTTGTTGAGACCGAACTTCTGGATTCTATAACGGTACGTAAACTTCTGGATTCCCGAAAATTGGTTAGTTTTATCAATCGGTGACTAATCTTAACTGAAAAAGCTTACTACTTTCAGCGAAATTTCTATCTTAGCACTCAGATTTTGTGTTTAACTCATTCCAATAAAACAAATCAATAATTGATATAAAACCAGAGAATATTCTTTATTCAGATTTATAAATACTATAATTTGCGTGGTTAATTTAGCAACCATGACCAAATATCTATGTGCATTGCTATTGTTATTGTTACAGGAATCTATTGATGAAGGGAAGAAAATTGTTGAAGCTATGATTTCTCAAACACCGGCTGGTCGCATTGGAGAACCTAAGGACATCTCAGCCATGGTTGCTTTTCTTTGCCTTCCGGTTGCTTCATACATCACTGGACAAATTTTAGCTGTAGATGGAGGTTACATAATTTAATCTGTTATTTAAAATAAAATAAATAACTGTCCCAAAGACAAATCTCCGCATCAACTTGGTTTGTCAAAACTCCTAAACTAATCATTATTGGTAGTGTTTGAAGTAGAATATTTAAAGTGTTATCTATTTCATTATGAAGTTCAAGTTTATCAATTTCAAGTTAACTTCAAACGGGTATATATATATATATATATATATATATTACTTGTACATGATGTCGACACTATTTTAGTACGGAACCAAACGATCTCAAAAATCTTCTGTGTCCATCCTTCTTTTGCTCCTCTCCGAACTCCTCATAGATCTGCCTGTCGTATGAACTCCGAGGGTGGGGTACCTGCAGGCACTCCGACGCTCAAGTCAAATAGTGATTCTATATGTCGTATATGTAGTAAAGTGAGAAAAGCATATCTTTACGTGTTCACCAGGTCTTAATTTATACTAATTTCTTAACGGACTTGTATTCAAGGATCAATTCTTTCCCTATCCGACTAAGGTTGTACGGTGTACGCGTCAGTACTTTCCTTATTGACTGAGAGTGTGTGTCTACATTTTGTCAAAGATCAACTCTTTCTTTTTGAACGCTTTTGTGCCTTTGTTAAAGATCACCTCTTTCCATTATGAGATTTGTTCGTATGTACTTTTGTTAAAGATCACCTCTTTCCATTATGAGATTTGTTCGTATGTACTTTTGTTAAAGATCAGTTCTTTCCATTTTGAGATTTGTTCGTCTGTACTTAGGGATGGCAACGGGGCGGGTGGGGATGGGTTTCGCTATCTCATAAAAAAAATTCATTCTCATCTCCATACCCAAACCCAACGGGTATCAAAGTTTTATCTCTTCCTCATCCCCGCCGGGTAACGGGTATAATCTTGTACCCATACCCGTACTCGTTTTCTTACTACTTTAATATAAATTTTAATTAATTTTTATAAAATAATAAAAAATTACGTTAAAGGAAACATAATATTATCAAATATTGAATATTAGGAGGATGATTGTTTCTTCTATATCAAATACTTTAAAATAAATTATAATTGTTTACATTTTAAATTAGAATACCAAATAAAATTTCATGAGAACTAAAACATTTATTAAATTTGCAAACTGCAAACATTAATGAAACCTAGTTGATAAAATTTAAAAATATTTTTAAAAAAATTTAAAGGAAAACAATATTCAAATTAAAATATATTTTAAATGTTTGTTTACTTCAATTTTTTAAATTCTAATGAATCTCTTTTTTTATACACTAATAAAAGTGATAATACATCACTTAATCAAAATGACGCAAATAACAAATAATAAACATAATAATAAAATTTTAAGATGGATATTATATCTTTTGAACTTCAATATATGTTGGATGGTGATAAAAAATATTCATGGCAACTTCAATATATTCATGGTGATAATACATTAAATTTTGATATTGTAGTAAATAAAAGTTATTTATACAATTATAGTGAAAAATTACAGTATAATTGATATAATGAGTTAGAAAATAAAAAATAATTAGATAGAATATACTGAAATAGTATTCTACATGATGAAAATAAACAACAAATAAAAATATTAAAAAATTAACAAATATATGTCTTAGAAACAATTTGAGAAACTATTGAAAGAAATCGCACAAAGGAAAACAAATGTATAATTAAGGGTATGATAAGATGAAAAATACCTTAGACATCTAAAAATACTTTTCAAATATCAACATATATACTCAATGGTTGAGAAATAATTGATTTAGCGAAACAAAAGAGTTTTTCAAATGAAACAAAAATTAATAAAAATAAGTAAATAATTTTTTTATATTACCTAGTAAATAAAAGGTTTATGCTATTAAACACTTAAATTGAGAGTATTAAACATACTCATGTGAAAAGAAAATATACAATAAATAAAAATATTAAAAAATAATAGAAATATTCAAATATGAGACATAAAAAATTTTTAATTGACATACATCATTTTAACATAATTACATAAATGTTATGATAAGATGAAAAATATATTAGAAATGCGAATAAGTTTCATGAAAAACCAAATAACTAGAAGAAATAAAAAAATAAATATATATATATATATATATATATATATATATATATATGATTACTTGATTAATTGTGAATATTTTAATAATTTAAATGATGACGGACCCCATAACCATCCCCATACCCAATTGAAAAAGTCAGAAATTCCCCATACCCATACCCAGTCAATGCGGGGATTCTCCGTCAAAACGGGGACGGGTTCGGGCAATACCCACGGGAACGGATTTATTTGCCATCTCTATCTATACTTTTGTCAAAGATCAGTTCTTTCCATTATGAGATTTGTTCGTCTGTATTTCGCCAAACATCAACTCTTCCCTTATTTAATAAGACTACGCGTTGCTTCTCTGCACCTCTACAAAGTAGTTCCATTTTCCATCCATAGCCTTATTGGGCCGAGATATACACAGCCAATTGGGTCAGGATGTTCTCGGCCTTCTTGTCTTGCCAATGTCCCAATCGCGCTTTGTTGGGCTGCTGTGCAAAGAGGTCATCCTTAAACGTCTACCAATTGGACCGGGATGGTGTCGGCCTTTTGTACGTCTTGGTTGGGCCGGGATGATACCGGCCAATTCCACCTCCTTGGCCAGGATGGTATCGGCCAACCCCTACACAAACATTTATTAAAAAAAAAAACTTGAAAAACAAAAGAAAAATTGAAACCAAAATGATTTTAATGATATATTGTTTACTACAAGCGTGGAATGCACACATATTAAATGTCATTTGATATGTTTGTGTACAGAAAATAAGCAATGGGAACAGGTTTATAAACTTCCTGTTATGTTGTTGTCTGCTGTGCATGCAAATTAAAGGTAAAAGAGAAGATATTCAAGAAAGTTGAAAATTTATTAGTTAATGTTTATGCAAAATACTATGCGTCAAAGCTAGATTGATGTATTAAAAAACTATCTATATATTGGTAACTGTTTTAACATGATTTAAATTTATCTTTTTTTATTTTTATAAAGCTGTCTGTGCTTTGGCTTCTCCACTGAGTTTTAATTTTTTTTCATAGTATCGATTGAATCATCTATGCGTTCGTCGTATTGATGGTCTACTTATGCAGGTATTCTGTCCTTGAAATTGTCGATGACCCCAATGTTGTCCCCGATGTACATAGCATTTGACATTTGCTAATAATTTTTTTGTGATTAAAATTGAAAATCCTTTTTTGATTATATAAATTGCAATATATATTTGTAAATAATACGTATATCTCTATATTATAAAAGAATAATTAAAAGATTATAACTATTAGTAAACTTATGTTATTATTACTTTACAACCTATAATATATATAAAAAGGTGTTGTATGTATATCTTTGCTTCTGTAATCTTGATTTGTGATAATATAAAGTATATATGGTGGTATAAATTGATGGGAGTTTGAAAATATCGTAAATAACGAATTTGATGCACATAAGAATATATATATATATATATATATATATATATATATATATATATATTATTTTTGGTTTTGTTCTTTATTTTTAAAATGATACTCATGGACTCGATATCAATCAAGCGACATTTCATCCATCTTATCGTTCAAAGTGGTGTGCAATAATAATATTACTAACGTGCTTAATAGTCTCAACTTAAAAGTTGAAGTCTAAAGTGATTTAAGTATTCTTTACTCCTTTATTGTGTTTGAGGTGCTAATGTTCCAATTTTAAGTTCGATGATAAAATCACTACCAATCACCATACATATGAGGTATTATCCGTTTTTGGAGCATGAGCTCCATCATTATTTTGTTCTTAAAAGGCGTCTCAGAGGATGGAAGGAGGAATAAGTATTTAAAGTCTTTGATCTCAACTTCTAAGTGATGTGAGACTGTTGTATGTATATCTTTAACTCTGTAATCGTGATTTGTGATAATATAAAGCATATATGTTGGTATTACTTAATGGGAGTTTGAAAATAATGTAAATAACATATTTGATGCACATAAGCATATATATATATATATATATATATATATATATATATATATTT
>Ga0209589_1005336_pt1 | contig 21830 bp, 6 predicted proteins | sample CowpeawhiteBW_FD_187525 | JGI IMG/M metagenome (GOLD analysis project Ga0209589, IMG submission 187525) | Root nodule microbial communities of legume samples collected from California USA - Cow pea white BW (SPAdes) (version 2) | ecosystem: Host-associated > Plants > Roots > Nodule | place: USA... | reverse complement strand
AGTTTCGTACCGGAGCTATGGGGCATTTCTACATTTACTTGGCAGACCAAATACCAAACAAGTATTTGAAGGAAATTTGATGTGAAAGTAGTTATTTATCTTTCTGTAATGACTTATATAATTTATACCATAATCGTAATACATCAATACCAATTCTAGATCATCACTATATGTATTAATTTTGTCTTACTTTTAATCCATTACCTGGTTTATGATCATGTTCTTTTGGTAGGTTAAATGGTATACAATCATTTTTATGTTGATTGAGCTTGTACATTAAAAATAAAGATTTTTGTGAACCAAATGTCAAATTGAATCCATTAATAATAAAAGAATGAGTATAGTTAATTACGAATCACGCCAAAGTGAAGATTAAGGGAAAGGAATAAACACAAAAGCTGAAAATGAATACGTTTTCTCTCGTATTATCCAAGATATTTTTTTACATCTATGTAGGGATCCCTACAATTCACTTTTGTAAAACGGAATTCAAAATATCTAGGACACTTAATCCTATAGATATTACGTTAAATCTTATATACACTTGTTATATTAATTTGTAATACATTTTATAATAAATTATATATCCTTTTACGAAATTAACAATCTTAATGCATCATTGCTAAATTTATGTTTTTGCATATTTAATTTGAAAATAGGTTTAATACATGAATATCATTTCCAACTTATTAGTGTTAGTATTATTGTTGATTTACTTTTAACCCCCGCTTAGTTTGTGATGGTTTTATTTATGTTATAATGTTTGGTCAATGCATTATTTGGTGTATATAATTTTGGTTGATGCATTATTTGGTTGATCCCAATATTTTGAATTTAATTTTAAAAATATAATTACTTTTATCTACTTAACTTAATTTTAAATATTAATTTCGATATTCACAATATCGAATGTAAACATTGATATAACAAGTTATCAAAACAACAAAAATTCAATAAAGGCATTTATACATTATCATGATTTAGATTCCTTAAAATAACCACAATATAAATTTAAAAGACTAAACGGAGGTTTAGATCATTAACCTACATGAAAACTTTTAACCGACAATTCAATCAAACAAAAACAACCACTCACTAAGACAAAAGAAAAATACACTTTAGATCACCAATGTACTTAGGAACACACTCGTCGAAGCAACAACCAAGGAAGATAGTCAAAATTTCAGAAACGCGATTGAGAAGTGAGGAAGAACAAGATTTTGTGTAGAAATATAAACAAATTTACATCAAATGTTTGATGTATATCTTAAAATTTATGACAACCAATGTTGTCAAACGATGTAAACACTTATACGTAGCAAAAATGCTATCCTCTTTTCTTTACTTTAGAAACAACCATGTATGGAAAGTTATGGCATTATATTTAAAACTTATAAGATGATCATGAAAAAAAAATTGATTTATTTTTGGTATAAAACCTCTATTGCTATTGATAATTAATGATATTAACAATTTTAGAATGTTATAATACATTTGTAATAGAACAACCCAAATTAAGAATATGTATTAAGAAATTTTATTACCATATAATACTTTAATGTTATGTAGTTAAAAATTTACATCAAGTATTATGATTACATGTGTAACCGTATATTAAAAAATTAAATACAACTATAATTTTATTTTTTTAAAATATATACGTTTTAATTTATACTTTTAGTAAAAGTTTTATAATTTAAATTATATAGAAACGATGACTTATTTTTTAAATATCTAAAGTTCTTAATGAAAATTATAAATGAGATTGTAATGCATATGTTTGTATCAAAGATTAAATTTAATAAACACTTAATTATATTAAATTTATAACTAATATTCTTTAATTAATGTTAATATTTATCCTTTTTAAGTAATTAAAATATATTAATTGCATAAACATTAGTTTAAATGTTCTCATAAAAATAATTATGATATTTGTTTGTTAAACTAAATATAAATTTTATATTTTACTTACATAAATTCATTTTTTCATTTAAAAATGATTTTGTATAAAATATATAAGTTGTTACACTAGTGCAGTTTTCGCTTCTTACCTCAGCCTTAGGTCTCGGTTCCAGCGCACCGAAAGCCTATCAAAATCCGGTGTCATTTTTTTAATTAAATGTTATAGGCTTCGGTTGCAAGTAAACCGAAGCATATAACAGAAACTGGGAACCTATAGGCTTTGGTTAAAAAATAACCGAAGCCTAAACCTATGCAAATATTCAAATTTTATTATTAATTAATTAGGTGGAAGTTACAGGCATCGAGTTTAAAACAAACAAGGCCAAAATGGGACCTTATATGCCTTGGGTGGAATTTTAACCGAGGCCTAAGGTTATATGCTTCGGTTATTAATTAGAACTGAGGCCTAAAGTTTAATTTAGAGATTTATTGGGGAAACCTTTTCGTGCAAAGCTTCGCCTTCTTCCTCCCCTGCGCGCTGCTTTCTTCTTCTCCACTCTACGACTTCGCGTTCGGCTCGCCCTCTGCAATGGGTTCTTCATCGCGACGGTGAACGGTGGTTGTGGTGGTAGCGTTGTTAACAACGGTGGTGTTGGGTGGTTCTTCCTCCCGTCAGCGGCGGCTCTGGTGGTGGGTTTTCCATCGAGGGCAGTGGCTCCGCATGACGCAGTGGTGTGCAGTGGTAGCAGCTCTGTTTTGTCTTCCTTGCTTTGACGATAGCGAGTCCTCTTCGAATTCGTGGTGCTTCTTCCGCCAGTTCTCTATTTCCCACATATTACTGAATTTAAATTCCACTAGTGAGTGATTCTGTGATATTTTTGTTTTTCATATTACTGTCTATGTGCTTTGGGTTTATTATTCGTTTTTGTGCATTGAAGGTGGTGGCATGAATGTTATATGTTTTGGGCAATTTAGTGAAATGAAAGATGGTTGGAAGAGAAAGTCCATGTAGTTTATTGTAATGGATTGGAATATTATCTGTTTTGCAAGTAATATTTATTCAAACGTTGTAGTGTGCACCAAGTTGGGAGTGCTAGCGGTTGGTAGTGCACCTAATTGGCATGAAAACGCCTTTTGTATCTTTATTGTTGCTCACGTGTCATGCTCGCAAGTGCATAATCTACTAACCTTTAATTTTAATGTGAGTCTATATTTTTTTATGCCACTTATTTGGATGTTAGATATGTTATTCATTATATGCTTAAATATATCGTGTTAGCCTTAGTTTTCTGTTTGAGATTGAATACGATAATTATTTATTGTCTCCAAATTTTTTTTTCCGTAAAAATTGTATTTTGTAAGATATAATTTAAAAGGAGACAATACTAATAATTTAAATGTATTCAATCTTGAATTGTCCAGTTGGATAGTTTAAGAAGATTAATCATTTTCTAGTAGTGCATATATATATATATATATATATATATATATATATATATATATATATATATATATATATATATATATATATATATATCTTAAAATTTATGAATATTTGTCAATTGTATTTTGTATTGATCTTCAGGTGCATATTTGATTGTGGTTGATATTCCCCTTCCTGCACTGGTATTATAAAATAAAGCTAATAATAGAGGAGGAAAAAAAAAGGAAGAATAGAGATTGAAAGAATGGGAAGCAACTTTTTTGTACATTATTACTGATAGGAAAAAGTCCTATTTACAGATACAACATGTAATTCATAAAGGAAACAAATCAACTAGTTAATACAAATATTTACATAAAGAGTAATGAATCGTATGAGTATCAATTATATTAATCATATGAGTAACTGCATCAAATCAATGGACGACCATCAATTCATAACACTCCCCTTTGGGTGTCATGGATAAAAGAATGTGCTTCGTTAAAACCTTATTAGGAAAAACCCTTTGGGATGATAACATAGTGAAGGAAAAAGAGTACGCCATTCTATATAATATTGTGTTTTACATCTTTTATTTCTCCCCCTCATGTAAACTTACATCATTAAGAAGACGAAGTCCAATCTTGTGAACCAATCGCTCTAAAGTTCTCCTTGGCAAAGACTTTATAAATAAATGTGCTAGATTTTCACATGAACAAATCTTTTAGATCTCTACATCATCCTTTCAATTGAACAATGCACTATTGTCTTCATATATGGTTATTGATTCCATTCTTCTCAAGGATAGACCACAAGTTTGTCGCACATGTTGAATTATAGACCTTAACTAAACATATTCATTACTTACCTCATGTAATGCTAAGAATTATGCATGATTTTGATGATGTTGTTGTTATGGCCTCTTTCACATATTGCCATGAAATCATTATGCTACCACATGTGAACAAATATCTTGTTTGTGATAAACCATTGTGACATTGTGAGAATATAATAAATAACATGTCTCTGATTAACCCATTAGATTTGATTTTGAATCATTTGGATAAAATAATTCCATATTTGTAGTACCCTTAAGGTAACAGAGTATATGTTTTACTCCAATCCATTGTAGTGAAGAACTATATCTTGCTTGAAAAATTTACAACAAATACAATATCAGGTCAAGTATGATTAGCAAGATACATTAGTGCTTTTATAACACTAAGATATGGTACTTCTGGACCAAGAAGATCTTCATCATTTTCCTGAGGTCTAAGAAGAGCCTTTATAAACATCTAACGACCTTAGAACTATTAGAGTGCATAATGAATGTGACTTGTTCATTTAGAACATTTTACGCACCTTAATTTTATAAGCCTCTTGATGTATAAAAACACATTTATTTAAATACTCCATTTCTAATTTCAAACAAAACTTTACCCTTCAAAGATCCTTCATCTCAAATTCTTTCTCTAAGCAATCAATTGTCGTTGTGAGCTCATTAGGAGTTCCAACAATGTTTATGTGATCTATATAAACAACCATTATGGAAAATCCATTTTTGGAACTTTTCATATAAATACAAGGACAAATAGGGTCATTTTATACCATTCCTTTAACAAGTACTCGATAAGACAGTTATACCACACATGTCTTGATTGCTTTAATCAATAAAAGGGCTTGTTCAATTTTATCGAATAACCCTCTTTAAAAATTGCCTTGTTTAGCAAATTAAATCCTTTAAGGATTTTCATATAAGTATCATTTTCAAGTGAACCGTACAAATAGGTCATCATCCATTAGATGCAAATGCAGACCTTGTTATGCAGCTAGTATAATCAAATATTGCAATATTGTTGCATCCAATAACACTACATATGTCTTTTCACAAATCAATATCAAGTTATTTGAAAACCTTGAGCAACCAATTGTACTTTGTATCTAGCAATTTCATCATTCTTAATTTCATTTTGCGTAAAAATCCATATGTACCTGATAAGTGCGTATTTTTTTCCTCATTTACTGTTTAATTATAGCTATTTAATTGAATTTGTGTGCTTAAGGATTGATTTAATTGGGATTTCCTATAATTGGGTTTATTGAGCATGAGATACAAAAACATGTTAAAAATAGCTTTTTAGTTGCATAAATGTTCTTTGGATATTTTGAGGTGTGTTAGTGCAGTTACAGCTAAGTTGAGCTCATGGAAGTATGGAAATAAATTGGTTAAAGTTTCATGACACCTTAAAGATAAATCCAAGAATAAGAAATTATCAAAATCACAAAAATCAAAGCCAAGCATTGCATGAAGAAGACAAGAAAGCTTGAAAAAAGTGAAGAAGTTTGGCTAAACCAAAAGAGAGCAACAAAAAATTGGACTTTGCGGTTTTCTTTATCTTTATGATAGAAGATAATTTGGGAAAAATATATCTTTAGATATTTTATTTGATATTTTTAAATAATTATCTTATTTATTTATATCATAAAATATTAAAAGATAATAACTACCAAATCTTTTTAAATATGACAAGATCTTCTTGAATCTTTTTAGTTCCACAACAAACAAATATATCTCGAAGATATTGGATTATTTAGAAGATAACTTAAGGAGATTGCAAAGGGTTGACTTGGAAAATTAATACAAATATTAATTGGTGATAATTTATCATATATCTTTAATTAATTTATTTATTTAATTATATTAGATATCGATATTATTAACCAACTATATTTGCTAAATAGTCTATATGTCTCCAAATAGTTTTAAATATTTATCTTTATCTTTATTTTAAAAGATATTTGAGAAATTTTAGCAACAAAAAAACCAGTCTAAGTCCTATATAAAGAGACAAAGGGAGTAGAAGAAAAAAAAAGCTCGGGACTTTGGAGTTTTGGAACCCTTAGGGGGGCCTAAGTTTGTTTCCTTTTTCTCTTTATTCTTCTTTCTATTTTTCTTTTATTTTGTATTTCATGGAAGGCTAGATTCCATTGTAATTTCTTAACTGGATTCTGAGGTTAGATCAATTAATTTTTTTTGTTCTTTTGATTCTTGTTGTGATTTATTTTCATTTATGTCTTTTGGTTCTTAATTTAGTAAAAATAATGATTTTTACATTGTAGCAAGTTAGCATGGTGTTAAATCTACATAACATAACAATCGTATGAGTATAAGGATTTTTAAATTTTAATTGAGAAGTTACTTTAGTTAAATTTACTATGATTAATCTACAAAGTTCTTGCTTTTGATTGAGAAGTTACTTTGGTTAAAAGTAAGAACAACAACAAATTAATTGAGAAGTTACTTTAGTTAAATTTACTATGATTAATCTACAAAGTTCTTGCTTTTGATTGAGAAGTTACTTTGATTAAAAGTAAGAACAGTAACAAATTAATTGAGAAGTTACATTGATTAATTTGAAATCTTAAACAAGAAATCAATAACAATAATCTTTAGAAAACCAATGATGAATCATATTTTGAAAAAGCAGTGGAATCAACCTATTTTTCTTTACTATTGTTTCTATTTTATTTTTTTTTTATCTTTTCAATTCTACTTCTTTCTTTGTTTATCTCTCATATTTTTATTATTTTATTTGACTAACTCTTTTGTATAGATTTTATAAGAACTAACTTGTTAAAAATCAATTTCGTGGTCGTTGGGAGACGACTTAAGGTTAACTTTACCCTTTCTATTTCCTTAACTACTATCTTAGCAATACTGAATTTGCTATAGATAAGTAGTATTAATTTGATCGCTTGACGACAACGTTATCAAATTTGGCACCGTTGTTGGGAAACACGGTTAGAATTTTTATCGTTTTAGTTCTTATTTTTATTTTATTTTATTCTTTTTGATTTTAATTTTTGTTTATCACTAACATTTTTTTCTCAATTTTTTCTAACATTTATTTTATTTTCTTTAGTTATTTTTTTTAGTTACTTTATTTTTTTTAAGCATAGTTTTCGTTTGAGGAATTTTGTTTCGAAATTTATGAAACTAGTTAGGAAACACTTTGGCTAAGGAAAGATAAGGTACTTAAGTTGTCCATTGAGACACACCTCTCTTTCCTGGAAGTCTATCCAACAACTTTTCAACTTATTTCTTTTCATAAAACCTCTCTCAAAAATGAAAAATAGTTTTTCAAATGAAAATAATCAACAGTGTGATTTTCAAGTGAACTATAATTATTATCCACAGCAACCACATGATCCATTTGATTATTAGCAGCAAACTTTTACACCTACTTCTGCACCTGATTTAAGTAGGTTAACTATACGTCAACTGAATGATCTATATCCTAGATCATCTTTTGTGGAATATGAGCAACCATCATACCATGAGCAAAACCCATATTCTGAGTGTCCACCTCGGTCATCATATGTTCCATTTGGTTCTCAACAACAACAACATGCATCATCACAACAAGTTACAACAATCAATGAACCATCCTATAAGGAAGTTGTATTATTAATGGATGGACTAAGAGAGAAATTAGACACAATAGATGAAAAGTTACGAGCTGATCAACGATGCAAAGATATTAAGCAAAAATGGTATGGAAATGATAAAGCATTGTATGCCATGATTGGGGATGCAAGTAACAACAACTTTGTAGAATTACTTTGTACTGTTAATACCTCCCTCCAATACCATCCGAGATTTGCTGAAATCCTAGAATTTAGAGCACTTCGTCATGAAATAAAATATATGCTTCTAAAGTTGGCCATTAGAGCTGAACAAATGTCGAAAGATTTAAGTCAACTACTGAAAGACAAAGCTATGGAGGCCACCTTAGAAAAACTTATGAAGACGATAGTTGAGCAAATGGATGAAATGATAATGTTAAGGAGCATGAATCAAAGGATGGAACAATTGAGCACTAATGTGAATGAGTACACGATTCAAATGTTAGATCAACCAACACCAGAATCACATCACACTGATATATCTACTAATAGATATAATGATTCTCATAGTAATATGTCTACTGATGGACATGTCAATTTTGCTAAAGATGTTGCTGATGAAGAAATTGAAGATTCTCACACATACATATCTACTGATGGATATGTTGATAATGCTCAATGTGAATATAAAGTTTTATCTATTGATTATGATACGAGTATAGATGATCTTTTTGAGGATCAAAGTTGTGAGAACAATACAATTAAGGAACCAAGTGCAGTTGAAGAGCCAACGATATTCGAAGATGCAGCTGAAGCATCAACTATTGCAACTGACTTGGTTAATGATGAAGCAACAAATTCAACTACTTCAAGTGCAGATTTTTGCTCACAAGGTGAGATTATGAGGATTACTAATGATCCTATTAACCATCCGAATGCACCTGATGATGCTCAAATTGAGTTGAAGCCACACACTCCACACATCAAGTTTGTTGATGTGAATGATGCAAATAAGTTTTCAGTGGTTATCTTTGTTGACATGGCTGCAGAAAAAGAAGGAAGGTTGCTGCAACAGGTAAAAAGCTTAGATTCAAATTCTTTTGAAATCATTGTTGATAGAAAAGTTAAATTGAATGCATATTTGTTTTCTGTTTTTAATTTTAGTGAAAAATTTAAAAAAATTCAAAATATGTGTTTTTCTTTTTAGTTTTTATAAAAATAAAAATGTAAAAATTAAAAAAATGGTACAAGTTGATTTGTACTTTGTAAAATTAAAGAAAATAAATTTTTACATATGGCTAGATTGAGCCAGAAGTCACAAATTTTTTCGTTTCCTCCCCAAAATAAGTCCATCAAGGACATTTTTTTGAAATAAGTGTGGGGGAGACAAACTGTAGGTAGGATTTTCCTTTTTCTATTTTTTGTTTTTTTTTCATTTAAAAAAATAAAATTGTGATTTATTTTTGAGAAAATTGTGAAAGTAGTAACTTTTTACTAAGTGAAATTTTAAACAATATGTCTCATAAGAAATCCACCAAAAATATTTCCATGTTTTCAATAAAACATATTGACATTGGATTTTTAGGATTTGATTCAATAATTGGGATGATCATAATTCTGGAAAAGTTAAAGTCATGTTGATATGAGTGGTTTGCTTCTATGAATTGCTAATTGAGTTGATTTGAGAATTACTTGATTAAATCTTTTGTGAAAGAGTTTGACCTCGTGAGTCTTGAGCCTTAATGCAAAGGATGGACCATTATGTGTCATTCTTATTTTCTTGAGTGATTTACTCATGCTTGTTTATACTCAAATATTTATCTTGATTCTTTTGTTTTGCAACTTAGGTGAATATGCATGATTTGATATGATTGAGGCATTTCTTGTTTCTAGCTACTTGGCCAAATAAGCCCACCTTCATATTAATCCATTGGTAGTCCCTTTGTGCTTTTATACCTCTATTTCTTGTTTTAAGCCTATTGCATATCCTTAAAAAGAAAAAGACCATGTTTTTCCTTACTTGAGGAAGAAAGAAAGGAGCTAGTGGATTATTTTAGGATTCGTTGAGGAATAAAGTGTGTGGGTGAGTACCTCACCCACAAATTAATAAAAATTGCAAAAGGAAAAATATTTGATGAAAAAGTGTTGAAATGAAAAAAAAAAATTGCTTTCTAAAAAAAGAGAGAGCAACAAGCAATAAACGAAAAAGAGTTGTTTTTTAAATTATGCTTCATTATTCTTCCTACATTACTATTTCAAAAATCCTAAAATTTTTCCTACCTTTGCCTTGACTCCATTATAACTTGTAAAAAGTCCTCATGATCTTTGAATGCATGTTTTCTGAAAGTTTATGAATATTAGAGTCTTGTTAAGTATTATGAGTGCTTACTTACATGAGTATTTTGAGTGAAAACACAAGCCAAAACACTTGAGCGAATTTTGGTGAGAAAATACATGTTTAACTTGAGTGCTTTCTTTCATAATTGATTGTCTTGTGAATTCAAAAGATTAACTCATGTGTGAAAAATAGAATCTTTCCGTTTGTTTATGCATGGTAACTTGATTTCTAAAATATTGATTTGTCTCAAGTAAGGTTCATTCCTTTGATCCAGTGTTGATGTGAAATAAAATACCTCAGAACAAGTTTTGAAATTGTTCAATTTTGCCCAGGAGTGCAAAACGATAAGTGTGTGGTTATGATAAGTGCATATTTTTTCCCTCATTTAATGTTTAATTATGGGTATTTAATTGAATTTATGTGCTTAAAGATTGATTTAATTAGTATTTCCTATAATTGGGTTTATTGAGCATGAGATACAAAAACATGTTAAAAGTAGCTTTTTAGTTGCATAAATGTTCTTTGGATATTTTGAGGTATGTTAGTGTAACTGCAGCTAAGTTGAACTCATGGAGGTGTGGAAATAAAATGGTTAAAGTTTCATGACACCTTAAAGATACATCCAAGAATAAGAAATTATCAAAATCACAAAAATCCAAGCCAAGCATTGCATGAAGACGACAAGAAAAGCTTGAAAAAGTGAAGAAGTTTGGCTAAACTAAGAAGAGAGCAACAAAAATTGGACCTTGCAGTTTTCTTTATCTTTATGATAGAAGATAATTTGGGAAAAATATATCTTTAGATATTTTATTTGATATTTTTAAATAATTATCTTATTTAATTATATCATAAAATATTAAAATATAATAACTACAAAATCTTTTTAAATATGACAAGATCTTCTTGAATCTTTTTAGTTCCACAACAAACAAATATATCTTGAAGATATTGGATTATTCAGAAGATAATTTAAGGAGATTGCAAAGGGTTGATTTGGAAAATTAATACAAATATTAATTGGTGATAATTTATCATATATCTTTAATTTATTTATTTATTTAATTATATTAGATATTGATATTATCAACCAACTATATTTGTCAAATAGTCTATATCTCTCCAAATATTTTTGAATATTTATCTTTATCTTTATTTTAAAAGATATTTGAGAGATCTTAGCAACAGAAAAGTCCAGTCCAAGTCTTATATAAAGAGACCAAGAGGGTAGAAGAAAATAAAGCTCAGGACTTCGGAGTTTTGGAACCCTTAAGGGGCCTAATTTCGTTTCCTTTTTCTCTCTGTTCTTCTTTCTATTTTTATTTTATCTTGTATTTCATGGAAGGCTAAACTTCTTGGGTTGATTCCATTGTAATTTATTAATTGGATTCTGAGGTTAGATCAATTAATTTGTTTGTTCTTTTGATTCTTGTTGTGATTTATTTTCATTTATATCTTTTGGTTCTTAATTTAGTAAAACTAATGATTTTTACATTGTAGCAAGTTAGCATGGTGTTAAATCTACATAACATAACAATCGTATGAGTCCAAGGGTTTTTAAATTTTAATTGAGAAGTTACTTTGATTAAATTTAGAAACTTTCATATGATTGAAGGAGTTTTTGATAATAATTGAGAAGTTACTTTGATTAAAGGTGAAAACTTAGATTAGAATTAATCAAGAAGTTACTTTGGTTAATTATCTTTTTACTATATATAAGAGTTAAAAGAATGGACGTGATTAGGATTAGTAATATTTAATTGAGAAGTTTACTTTGGTTAAATTTACTATGATTAATCTACAAACTTCTTGCTTTTGATTGAGAAGTTACTTTGGTTAAAAGTAAGAACAACAACACATTAATTGAGAAGTTACATTGATTAATTTGAAGTCTTAAACAAGAAATCAATAACAATAATCTTTAGAAAACCAATGATGAATCCTATTTTGAAAAAGCAGTGGAATCGACCTATTTTTCTTTACTATTGTTTTTATTTTATTTTTTTTTATCTTTTCAATTCTACTTCTTTCTTTGTTTATCTCTCATATTTTTATTATTTTATTTGACTAACTCTTTTGTATAAATTTTATAAGAACTAACTTGTTAAAAATCAATTTCGTGTTCGTTGGAAGACGACTTAGGGTTAACTTAACTCATACTAATTTTTTGGCTACTTTCTTAACAATATTGAAGTTGTTATAGATAAGTAGTATTAATTTGATCACTTGATGACAACGTTATCAGTACCCAAAGGGTTTTACACCCTTAGGTGTAAGCGAACTAACGGTCCAAGCAAATGTAATTATGCTTCTTTGCATATTTTTATTTTGGTCAATCATTTCTTTGTTGACAATCTTTAATAATCATTGGTTATTGATCCTCATTGTCATTCATCACTATACGATATGTAAAAGTTTTTTCAATGTTGACTTTATTTTGGTTCTATATTATATGATTCATGACATAATTTATTGAGATCTCATCATTTTCAACAATTTCAAGTACCTGAGGTTCTTCTGGAACCGAATCATTAATTATGCCGAATGAATATTTTTGGATTTTCACCTTTTTGATTAGGTCATCTTGCATTTTAGCTCTCTTTCTCATCAAGAGTTTTTATCTTTGTAAACCACTAGGCCTACTAAGTGTGTCTTTGGAACTAACAGGCCTACCAAGCTTCAGGCATGTTATGAATTAATATCAATTATCTTCAGAACGTAGGGTAATTGATTGACTCATTTTTTAAATGAATTATCCTAGAACTTCTAGTTCACATTCTTTTGTAAGAGGATCAAGATGCGATAATGATAGTTCATTCCAACCAATATCTTTTTCCAATTGTTTTCTTTCTCCCCCTAATGTTGCAAAAAGTTATTCATCAAAGTGATAGTCAAAAAGTCAAAATGTAAATAAGTCTCTTGTTGGTAGGTCAAGGTATTTTATTATTGAGGGAGAATCCTACATATATTCTTAATCATCTTTGAGGACCCATCATAGTCCTTTTTGGTGGGGTAATTGGAACATATACACCACACCCAAAAATTCTTACATGAGCATATTAGGTCACTCACCAAAAACCAACTGCATAATAGAGTATTTGTGATAACTTGTTGGCTTAATGCGAATCAATAATGCAACATGCAAAATTGCATATCCCCAAGCACGCATCCAGTGACCGATGAATCTGTTTGGAAGATTAGCTCTCATAAGTAATGGTCTTGCAACCAATTTTAGATGTGTTAGTAATGATTCCGCAAGTCTATTTTGAGTATGAACATGTGCTACTAGATGCTCAACTTCAATTCCAATTGATATACAATTCTCATGAAAAGCATGAGATGTAATTTCACTAGCATTATCAAAACATTTTTTCTTAATTGGATAATCTGGGATGTGAGCTCTTAACTATACTAATAACTTTGAAAATGTTTGATTGCAAGTTGATAGTAAACAAATATATGACCATCTAGTTGATGCATTAATTAAAACCATGAAATATCTAAATGATCAACATGGTAGGTGTATTGGACCACAAATATCACCATGTATTCGTTATGAAAATGAGATTGACTCATTTCTAATTTTTGTGGTGATGGTCTTAATATCAAAATTTCTTTGTCAATGTATAGTACTTGAGAACTCATTGGTTTAAATAAGTTTTTTGACTCTTAAGTGGGTTTCCCCATGAGTTTTTCAACCTTTTTTTTTCGCATCATAATAGATCCAGGATGACCTAACTGATCATGCCAAAAAAGAAATTCATTCTGATTCGTAAACTTCTGGTTTACCATGAGATGCATTTTAATTGTACTAATATGCATAGTACAAACCATACAACTGATCATGCCAAACAAGGCATTCATTTTGATTCATAAACTTCTAGTTTACCTTGACATGCATCACTTGTACTAATATATGTGTAAACCATAAGAGAAGTTTGATAATTTCTCCAATACGTTTTTTTTTTTCAACTCAATCGTAGAGATATAAAGGTATTTCACATCTTTTTCATTGTTTATCTCAATATGGTATCCACTTAGACAAATATCCTTGAAACTTAATAAGTTTCTATTCAACTTCTTGGTAGAAGTATAATAGCTTTTTCGAACCCTTTAAATATATTTGCAGTATTATAAATAATACTAACATTGATGTCTCGCATTACCAAACCAAACAATAGAAAATTTATTACTCTTGAGAATTGTATAAGTTGTTGCACTATCAATAAGACAAATATCCTCATCATTGGTGCTAGTGCCAACATTCATTCTTCATATAAACATAAATATTAATATGAGAAATGCCTTTTTTTTAATGTTCTCATTACCAATTAGGTGATCAATACTTCAATTTGGTTTAACAAAGAAAATAACAATATCAAGATGAGTAACATCCATATGGCCATAATCAAAATCACTATCTTCATAAGAAAAATGTGCTTTTATGTTCTTCTTATTAGTTTTAAGATGCTTTGGTGTACGACAAGTACAACTCAAATATCTTCTACTACTGTAATGATAACATATACTTTCATCTTGTTTGCCATTATTTTCACCTTTTTCTTTTTCCTTTTTCACACTATTGTTCCACTCCTGATGATAAAATGTATTTTTGAAATTTTCTTCATGGTCATTTCCACAATCATGATCTCTATCATGACCACAACCATAACCAAAGCAACAATTGTGAACATGAAAATATAAATAAAAAATATTGTTGTATTCACTTCTGGGAATGAAGCTGAACTAGTTGGACGAATCTCATGATTTTTCAGCAAAAGCTTCATTGCTTTGTTCAGCCATACAAAGAGATGTGTAAATTCATAATGTTTACTATTGCATTCACTTTTGGGAATGGAGCAGAACTAGTTGGGCGGATCTTATGATTTTTCATCAAAAGCTTCATTCTTTATTCAGCCATAAGAAGGTATAAAATAAATTCAAAATATTTGTGAAATCTCTTTTCACAATATTATTGTCATAGGAGAAATTTAGTTGCTCAGTTACTTTATTTCTTTTTTTAATGGTATCACCAAGACCCATTGTATCTAAATGTATTCCAACATTTAATATGCAATATAAGTAATTCTTCCTCGTAATATCAAGGGTCACAAATTCAAATTTTGCAACGTTTCACATGTTTAGAATTGTCACATAAAATAATAATAATAATAATAATAATAATAATCACCATAATAATAAAAATGATAATAATAAGACGGAGAATAAGAATATAAGATAAAATTATAAATGAAGAAAGGATTAGAAAGAGCCTAGATTAAGACATGCAAAACATTGTCCTTAAAGAGAAAAAGCTTTCACTAGCTCTCAATTGGTTGGAGTATCGTTCTGATAAGTTGTTATAAAGTAAAGCTAATAATAGAGGAGAGAAAAAAAATGAAAAAATAGAGACTAAGAGAATGAGAGCAACTTTTTTGGTGTATTATTACTTATAAGAAAAGTTCTATCTATAGATCAACATGTAATCCATAAAGAAAACAAATCAACTAGTTAATACAAGTATTTACATAACGAGTAATGAATCATATGATTGTCAATTATATTAATCATATGAGTAACTATATCAAATCAATGGATGACCATTAATTCATAATATAAGTTAATTAATAACTACTAATTTTAATACAATAGTAATAATAATATAAATAATTATTATTATTTCAATATAATTAATTTTTTTATATAATTTTATTAAAGTATATAATTATGTATAGTTATAATATAATATTTAATAAAAAGTTTAATAATATGAAAAAATCAAATAATTAATTGTAGTTATTTTTTATAACAAATTAGTTAAAATAGATTATATTATTTTGTAGTAATACTAAATATAATAATGAAATTATAGTATTAATAATACAATTACCAATTAATACGGAAACTAAAATTATAAACATAAATTATATTGAAATCGACGTTTTTTAAAGTTACATTTAATATAATTATTACTACATTTGGAAAAGCATTCACTTCGTATCTCTTTATTTTTTTTTTTCACTAAGGTTTCTTTTCTGGAGTTCATTAGTTTAGTATTTTGATTCCTTTAAGGAAGAAGTGTTCATTCGAGAGTCAAAGTTTCAAAAGCAATCTCCAAAAATTTATCTCCTTACTTAATCCAGATAAAGTAACTAGATTTTCATTTGGATTCTATAGTTTGTTCAGTTGAATTCCAACAACCCATTTGTTGTATTTATTTTCTTATTTTTTAATTATTTTTTAATCAGTTTTGGATTTTCTTGTTTGTTTTCATGAATCTTGATGGAATAGTGAGAATGATTGTAAACTTTTTTTTTTTAATTTAAGTATTTTTAGATGGTGTTTTGAATGTTAAAGTATGTATTTGATTTTAGTATTATAAAAAGTCATTATATATAGGATAGTAATGGAAGAATGAATTCGGCTTCCTTGAAAGAACTCGATACATAAAAACTTTTCAATATAAAGTTCTCGCGTTTATTAAAAGTAAAATTAAAAATTTGAATGCTCATTTCTTAAATCATGATAGGTTTTGGAGCCGGAACTTTGTAAATTGTAATTTTTTTTTGTTAATATCAATAACGGTAATACTAAAAACTAGAAAAAATTGTGCAATACTAAAACACATAGAACTTTAATGTTTTGATTATATCTAATATCATCACATTAAAATACTATTTTTCTTCCAAATAATTAGAAATACATAAATTCTTCCACCAATCTCCAATTTTAGTGCTTTTTATTAGAGAATTTTCAATAAAAATTTTACATTTGATCGATCTCTACACGCCATAAATAAAAATATATTTGAATATTCCTAAACAAACAATTTTTTCAAAATATAATGGTCCTACATAAGAAATTGTAGTCTTTATAGAAATTGTAAATGGATTCACGACACCATTTACAACCAATTAAAATAATTTAAAATAGATATTTCGATGAAAGATTTTGAAAGAAGAACGAAATCTAATTAGTTACGACCTAAATAAAAGAAATTAATATAACAAAAATCATATGTGAAGAGTTATCGTGTTGTATTTGAAAATTATAAAATGATATTGGAAAAAAAAATTAATCTATTTTTGGTATACAACCACATTGCTACTTATAATAATATTGACAATTTTAGAATATCATAATCCATTTATAGTAAAACATTCCAAATTAAAAATATGTATTAGGAAATTCTTCTTACAATGTAATACTTTAATAGTATTTAATTAAAAATTTACATTTAGTATTAGGATTAACCAAGTAAAAAAAAAATTACAATTGATATATTAAATGAAAATATTCTATATTAAAAGGTTAAATAAGACTATATAATTTTGATTTTTAAAAAAGCTATATGTTTTAATTTATATTTTTAGTAAAATGATGAATTTTTTCAAATATTTAAAGTTATTAATAAGCATTATAAATGAGATACTAATGTAAATGTTTATACCTAAAAATTAAATTTAATATATATTTATATTATATTTAAAACTAATATTCTTTGATGTTAATATTTTTATTTTATAAGTAATTAAAATATATTAATTGCATAAAAATTGGTTTAACGTTTACTCAGAAAAATATTTAACAATTAAATGTTTTTATGAAAATAATTTTGATATTTTTGCAGAAGTAATGTATTTTGTTTGGTAAACTAATCTAAATTTTACTTCATAAATTTATTTATCTATTTGAAGATGATATTGTAAAAAATATATAAGTTAATTAATATAAATTAAAACTACAATATTAATAATAAAACACATTTTATTTCGTACATTATTTAATAAAGAACAAATAATTTTAACTATATACCATAAGTTGTAATAAAAAAATATTGTTAGAATTGATGAGCCAATATTTTACAATCAAAAGGGAGTGAATTGGTTTTTCCAAACTTTGGTTTGTTCTTTCACTTTAAAAATAATTTTTAAGAAATCCTTAATCAATTGACATTGTGTGTTTAAGAATGCATATTTTTTAACCTTTATACTTAGTATGATGAAAAGAAGACAAAAAACACCAATTTTTATACTGGTTCGATTCAACCGAATCTAAGTCCAGTCTCTAACAATGCACGTCAAAAATTCCACTAAACCATCAAGAGTGAGGAAAATACAAGATCCACCTGCGTATTTCCTACACCTTAGATACACACTCTTGAAAAACCCTTCCAAAAATGCAACCAGTAATGTTACATGCAGTTACCAACACCTATCAAGTCACAAGTCACAGTGATATCACAACAAATTTTCAATAACAAGAAACCATAAATTCAGTAACCAAAAATCAGTATTTCACGGAAGACTAATGATAGAAAGAATACATTTGATTCTTTGTAAATCTTGATATCACTATCACACAATCTTCTTGAATTCTTGATGAACAACTTGAGAAACAATGAATAATCAATGCATATTTCCTCCAACAACTCTATAGCAATCTTTCTCTTATCTTTGGTGTCTAAAAAACGTAAGCCAAAACTGATGCAGTGATATGATTTAAGAGCAACACAATTTTCTGGTATATCTAATTGATTAGGTTATCTATCTAATCAACTAGATTATTGACAGTTCTAAAGTCCATATTCCAAACTCAATTAACATCCTAATTAATTAGTGTGACAACATATTTAAACATCACACACCAAACATCACCCAATAGATTAGATTAACATTCTAATCAATTAATTATGAAGGTTTTGGCACATTTAGCTTGACCCACATCATGTTCATATACACGTCTACATCCTGTTTAAATTCTACCTATTCTAGGCTATTGTTTCTTTATGGACATCATAAAAACATCATAGATTTTCTTTGAAAACAATAACAAATATCACCTAAATTTAATTAGATGTTTAAAAATATATAAAATGAGGGAAAGAACTTACATTTATACAATATATGTAAAAACAGACTGAATAATCTTGTAGGAAAAAATATGTTTATAATATCTAGGAAAAATAATATAGAAATTGTGAACTCACAGTAATATGATAGTAAAATTTTAATATAAAAAATAAATCAAACATGAATACAAATAAATATAATTAATAAAATATTAAAGAAATCAATAAATCAATGTAGAAGCTTAGATTGAATTCCAAAAAAAAAAAAGAATATCATAAATAATAAGATTTTTAAAACATATTTGAATATTCCTTTTTTAGGAACCCTAATATAATAAAAATTAAGTTTTTTAGGAATGAAAAAGAAATAAGATAGGAATTCTAAATTTTATAGATTTATTTTATGTCAAAAAAGTATATACATTTGAAGTCATAAAAAAGAAAAATAACCACTAATATATTTTTTAAATCCTAACTTAATAGAAATTTAATCTTTTGTTCAAAATTTTCGACCACAATTTAAATAACTTTATTTCAATCTTTTGAAACACAAACAATGAAAATGACATGTAAAAATGCTAGTATATTCATTTCAATTGTGTTACAAATTAATATCTTATTGGAGTAATATGACAAAATATCACTTCTTTTCTAAAAAAGCCTGGAATAGAAAAGATACAGAATGAATTTACTTTTTATTTGTTTGCAGCAAAAACGATGCATCGAGAGTACAATTTCTTTTGATTATGTTGAAAACAAACAAAAAAACACAACAACTATGAGATGTTCATCTATGAGGCAGTGTAAGGTATGGATTTCCCATCAAACTATAGTTTGTTTGTTTTTTTTTTTTTCATTAACAAATTGATTTATGACTACACCAATACACATTTTTGTATTTGAAATTTATACCGTCTATTTTTTAACACATTGTAACTGTTTAACTGTATATGTATGTTGTAAACAGTTAATATTGAACCATTTCATTTTTTTCAAAATTATTTTTGGTAAATTTTGCATTAAATTGAAGTCTATACTAAGGGTTGTGAAGTTAACTTATACAATAAACATGGAAAATAATTTATCTATGTATATGTTGTTAGGCTGACTGAGATTTTTTATATTAAAATTGTATTTTTTTTGTCTAAAATAATATAGCTTAATAATAATATATTTTTAAAATATATTATGTAACATCTCAATTTTAGCAGCTTAAAACTAATAAAATAGGATATTCCATCTTAGTATTCAAAACAAATAAACAAATAAACAAATGTATAAAGTATATTAATACAGTCTTACAAATGATCAGACTATATAAATATATCAATTATACATACCAAACCTTTCTAACCCTAAACACAAGCTAACCACTTCTACAACAACTTCTCATTGAAACCTCCTTCCGACCTAAATGATGGCTCCTCAACCTCCAGAGGTGCCTCTAAAACAAAATTCACCACTGCTCCCACCGAATAGGTGATCATCGCAAAAGGAAAACATACAACACAGGACAAACACACAGAAGAAGGGTAAGCTAATGACTTTTAAAGAATTTTCTTAAACCATATAACATTGATATATTTAACAACTACAAACAAGCATATATTCACACACATATATTTCTAAACTACGACTCAACTAATCCGGATACATACATTGAGGTCGGATCTAGTCAGTTATGCACTTGTAGTGGCATCTCATGCTCTGCAGAGTGACAGATTAAGAGTCAAAACTCTACCACATACAAGGTCAGTCCATTAACACCTATGGTCAAGGAAAAACCCCTAGGCTAGGACCACCCAATTTAACTCAAAAATACAAGTTTCAGGTTCTGACTCACTCGCCCAACTAGTAGCACTCGCCCAGCCATGGGCCCATGCTCGCCCAGCTAGTACCACTCGCCCAACCACTGGTACAGGTCTAGAAGTTTCTGACTTGGAAATTAGCCCAACGAGTAGCACTAGCCCAGCCATTAGCCCACACTAGCCCAGCGAGTAGCACTCGCCCCGCGAGTATGTGAATCTGCATAATTTTGCATATCAGTGTTCTGCATAATTCTACAGATCAACTTATTCGCTCAGCGAGTAGGCTCGCCCAGCGAGTAAGCAATTCTGCATAATTCTACAGAAACTTATTTAAGCAAAATTATACATATTCAACCAATCCATACAACTCTAAAACCTCCACCAAAGACCATTCAAGTATCAAACATTAATTCTATCAAAATATTCACATCAATTGTATCCAATTGCACCCATAGCATACAATTATTCTCAAACAACATATAAAACCTAAGCATTTATCGTTTTCAAACATCACAACTCAATTCACCTATCAAACACATCAATCAATTACAGAATAATCATATAATAACATTCTTAACAGGTTTGTGAGACATAATAGACATTAGCTTCCCTTACCTAGTATCCTGCTTTAACAACTCTATAAATGTCAGACGTCTCTAACTCCACAGGATGCTCTATCTATATATAGAAACATCACAAGAACGATCAGAACATACCATTATGACCACTGATCAGCAGAGACTCATACTGATACATAAAACAGCACATGCAAGCGAAAGAAGGCTTACATGCAACAAAAAATAGAAAAAACCAAAAAGACAGCAGAAACTTAACTTACACGAACGAAGAAACTGATCGTGTAACATCCCTGGCTACCCCTCCTCGGGCCCCAGAGGCTGTCAGGTTACTACAGCCCAATGCACCCCAACCCCTCACCCTTCTCCGTCCATTCATACTGGGTGGGTTGTTGCCAGTGGGAATCGAACCCCCAACCTGACCTTTAACACCTCTGGCTCACCAGCAGATGCTACCAGTTGAGCTGCAGCACAACTGGTAGCATCTGCTGGTGAGCCAGAGGTGTTAAAGGTCAGGTTGGGGGTT
>Ga0209589_1005335_pt1 | contig 21834 bp, 9 predicted proteins | sample CowpeawhiteBW_FD_187525 | JGI IMG/M metagenome (GOLD analysis project Ga0209589, IMG submission 187525) | Root nodule microbial communities of legume samples collected from California USA - Cow pea white BW (SPAdes) (version 2) | ecosystem: Host-associated > Plants > Roots > Nodule | place: USA... | reverse complement strand
ATTGATTTGGTGTCTGAAAAATGGGCAAATTATAGGAACCAAGATCTTCTCAATGATCAAGCTTGGTGAAGCCAGAAGGTGTGGTTTTTCCCATTCATTGTCCCGTATTCTCTGTTTTTTTGTGTAATTAATTTTTGCCATTCATTTAATCTTTTGCTTTTTATTATAGTAATTTTAAAAATGTTGATTAGTCATTCAATGATCTACACATGTCGATTTTACCTATTTTACCTATCGTCTTTGCTTCACTATCATTTTAGTCGTTTCTGAAAATAGTTTCTAATGACATCACCAGAATTTGTATTCTTCAAAAAGTTATTCTCAAATATGAATAGTCCCATCCCAGTTTTAATGTGATTTATTGTTTTATTTTATTAGAAAATGTCATCGTAGTAGCTTATCTTTGGTGTGGAGTTTTATGCTGCTAATAAGGAAGAAAAAGGAAATGAATGAACATCTAGGAAAGGAACTAAACCACACATCTTATTCAAGTATAACACAAATGTTCTAGGTTCTCCCAATAATGTCATGCATGCACTTTATTTATAAGGACGAGCATTTAGGAGAGGAATACTTTGTTCATTCCTGAAAAAATTCTGGGGGTCAAACTTTGTCTTAATCTGTGCCAATCTCCTAAAGTTTCCCTTAAAGTATTTCTCACCCCAAACACTAGCCATTGAGTAGCTTGTGTTGTCAAGCAGGTTTTGGCCTAAATCCAGATCCTTATAATTGAAATATGCAGCTCGTGGAGATTTTGACACATATGGAGTCATGTATCTGTAAATCATCTTGGCCCAGAGTAGATACCTCTTGGATTCTTCGTTGCTATTCCCATTCCAATTGACCAAGTATTGTATGTTGTACAAGTTGCCCTTCCTGTGGGGAAAAGGGGTTTCAGATTCTGAAATTTCATTCATTATACCACCATAGGGTTCCAATATCATCACGGTTGATGCTTCTTCCTCTACAAGCATTTTCCAAGCTCCTTCTAGACCAGTTTCTGGTATTGGCTCCTTCACAAAGTCAGACTTGGCCTTGAAAGAGCTTTTAGGTGAGGTAGTTCTGTTGAGCAAGAGTTCCAGAGGGTCGTGTATGTCGAATCCAGCAATGAACATAACTGATTGAATCCAATTCATTTCAGTGCAGTCTTTGGCCTGCAATCCCAATTCTGGGAAACTCTGATTCATCAGTGGGATCAACCTGTCTACTCCTCCCAGGAACAGAGAGTTGAAGAGTGCTCTCAATTTTTTTGGCTTGTCACCACTGTTTTGAGCTATTACTCTAATGACAAGATCCTCAGGCAATTCAGGTGCAATGTATTGCCACCTGTGAATGAGATTCTTGGCTCCTTCTTCCACTGTTTTGAAAACATTGAAACCTGTAACAATAGGTGGAACTCTGACCAACCTGATTTTCCATGCAAGGATGACTCCAAAACTAGTAGCACTACCTCCTCTTATGGCCCAGAAAACATCTTCTCCCATTGATTTTCTATCATGAATCTCCCCATTTGCATCAATGATGTAAGCATCAACAACATGGTCTGCAGCCAGGCCATGTTTTCTCAACATGACACCCTGCCCCCCTCCACTGATATGTCCACCTATCCCTACACTTGGACAGGTTCCAGCAGGGAAACCATGCACTTTACTAGCCTTTGAGATTTGGTAGTAAAGTTCACCCACTGATGCTCCAGCCTGAACCCAAACTGTTTCATCAGAAAGGTTAACTTGAATGGAACGCATGTTGATGAGGTCAACCATCACAAATGGGACCTTACTGAGGTATGATAGCCCTTCATAATCATGGCCACCACTTCTGACTCTGAGCTGCAAACCAAGTTCTCTGCTGCATCTGATGCCTGCTTGAATTTCTGATTCATGGAAAGGTGTTAGAATCAGAAGAGGCTTATTTGATGAATTCACCCATCTAGGGTTTTGTTCCAATGCCTCCAAGACTTGGGGATATTGGGAGGAGGATTTGGTGAAGAGTATTTTGTCAACGGATTCAGAATTGCCATCAAGTTGGGTTATCAAACATTCCTTGAATTTCTTCTCAACCAAGGTAGATGCTGAAGATGAAGATGAAGATGAAGATGAGATTGGAAGAAGCAGTATCAGAAACACTGCAAGATAACTCATCTGCATGTTTACTTCTCTGCTTTTGGTTTATTGAGTTATTATGTTTCATAATTCAACACATTTATACACAAATATATCTGTAATACATGTTCACATGATGAAAATATAGGATAATGCTGAAGCTATTTTGTCAACCAGTTGAAACAGTTGTTGATTTGACTCTGTCCATGATGGCTGCTATAGAAGTAAAACGTAAATTTAATTAAGACCTTGGAATTAAATGTTTAAAAAGTATATGTTAAAATCTAAAGATGCGTGAAAGAAATAAAGAAGATTAAAAAAAGGTAAGCAAAAATCAATAGAAAATGTCAGTAAATTTAAAATTGCACGCAGTAATGGAAAATTCATTGATGTTCTGTTTAGGTTAATGCTGTAATGTTTATAAGCATAGATGTATATAATTTTAAAAATTATACTCAAAATTTATATATTTAATTATTATTGCTACTATAATAAAAATTAATATATAATTTAATTATTAATACTATAAAAAGTTAATAATATATATATATATATATATATATATATATATATATATATATATATATATATCACCTGAAAAGTAGATAATAATTTATTTAAATTATTTTAATCTAATTTAAAAAAAAATAGAAAGTGCAACGAAAGAAAATGCAAAAATAAAAAATTATTTTCGTTTAAATAATTTTAAAATTTTAGTCACACTAAATTATAAAAAATATAAATTATCATTAGATATTTAAGAGATAAAAAATTTTAAAATTGAATATCAGTTTGAAAGTTTTTTTTTTTTTAATCTAATGCTGTTTTACTCACAAATTTATAAATTTCTTATACACATTGGAGCATCTGTGATGTTGATAAATTAAGATTGTGTAGACATATCAAATAAATAAAAGTTTATTAAACTTTATTTATGTGTATCTTATCAGCAATACAGGTTAACCATATTTTTTTTAATTATCTATAGAAAAGTTTATATACTTTATATGTCTATTTAATTCTTAATTATAATTGAAAATTATAAAAATCTATAATAACATATAATAAAAAAAAATTGGTATATACATTTTATATTTTTGTTATATTTTAAAATTAAAAAATTATTAAAAATAATATTTAAAACAGAGAAATCACTAATTAAAAATAATATATTTTTTCTTTTTAAAACAGATACACCCACTAAAAAAAGATATTATACATTATTATACTTATATATTCAAATTTATGTTAGAAATAAATATGGTTCATATCATAAAAATAACTTTTCATAAATATATCAACTATTCATTAAATTGTAATTATAGATTTATGTAATAAATCCAAAATAATAATATATAATTTATCATATAATATAAATTTTATTATTACTTTTACTAGTGGAAATATACATACTATTTTCACGATAACAGATAAAATAATTAAAAAATTAGATATCATAATAAATATAAATAAAAAATAATTATTAAATAAGTAAGAATACTTATTCATTATAAAATAAGTTATATTAATAAAAAAATAATGAATTATGTGCATAAAATGTGGTTATAGATGTGATTACAATCTGTTATAAGGATAATTTTATTGTATACTGCACACACTATATAGAAGGAGAATTGACATTAAAATATATAATAACTATTCATATAAATAATTTTGGCATCATAAATGTCTGTTAAACTAATTTTTAAAATAAAATTAACAATTACAAAATTTAGTTTAAATATTTTAATATTAGTATCTCAATAAAGTTAAATAAAAATAAAAATATATTGATAATAGTAACATTTTTCTATCATGCACAATTTATAAATAAAAAATTAAGACAGAGAATATATGAAATGAAGATATTTAGAAACAAATATTAATATTCAAAGTTATACATAATGTCTAGTAAATATTTAAATACAACAAAAAATTAAAAATATAACAAAATTATAAATTCAACCATGTGTTACTTGTTGCTATACTTTTAAAGATGCGACAAATCTTTATTTTTTTCAAGTGGTGTGTTGTAAAGTAATTTGAGTACAAAACATACAATGTGATGTGACCAACTACATAGTGTTAGGTTAACTTTGCATGGTGTCAGTCCTCCGATCTTAGACTGATTTCGAGAGTGACACGTTATTTCTTCATGCAATGTTCTTTGCTATCATCGCTACACGTTCTTGTTTGTGTCGTTTCTGTTTATGATCCTTCATATTCAACAAAGTTTATCAAAGCTAGAACAACACACAACAACAACAATTGAGTTTATATATTTAGTTATTCTGTGTTTTCCAACAAAGTTAGCTTTATATTCATTATTATGTATATGAATTAGTGAAATGAGTTGTGCGAGAGTACCATTATTATAGAAATTTACTAATTAGAGAGAACAATACAGAAGTATGGTACCACTGAGTCTGATCTCTGAGTGTGCCTTGAATTTGGCTAGTGAACATGCTCAAGTGGTGCCTATTTCACTTTTTGTGGCTGTTCTATGCCTTTGTTTGGTCGTAGGTCACTTGCTTGAAGAAAATCGATGGATTAATGAATCCATAGTTGCTATCATAATAGTAAGCTGCATTCTCTGATCCCCTTTTGAAGTCTAATTATAATGTTTTTAGGGTTTTCTTTCTCTCCATTATCAGCTATGCGTGATCATTTCTCTCCATTATGTATCATCATTTGTTGACAGAACAATAGTGGTTGAAAATATAGCTTATGAAGACTCTGATACTATATGAAGATGCTGCATTATTTGATTGCTAATGAAAATGTCTTTCTTTGAATAACATGTATCCTCTTCAAACTTGATGTAAATTAGTAGCGGTTGTACTTTGTTTCTATGTGATTTTTTGTTTTTCAGAAATAGTTCTAACAGGAAATAGTTGTTTTTCTCTTATTGTTTGTCCTTCCTTAGAAACATATAGTTTTTTGTTCAACTAACTAATCAAACTAATATTTCTATGGATGGTTTTGTAGGATTATTAAAAAAAAGTTAATGTTAAATACACTTTTATTGAGCCTTTGTGCATCTATCTTTCTCCTTGGTAGGGAATCATTGCTGGAATTATACTGTTGTTGATCACCAAAGGAAAGAGTTCTCACATCCTCACATTTAATGAAGAACTATTCTTCATATATCTCCTTCCTCCCATAATATTCAATGCAGGGTAAGAGTTTGTCTTATATCAGAGTTAAAGCAGCTCTTGTGGTTAAAGATTTTTCTTTGTAGAGTTAACCCTCCTGACAGATTTCAGGTGAAGAAGAAACAATTCTTCCATAACTTTTTAACCATCATGATGTTTGGTGTCATCGGTGTTTTCATTTCAACCTTTGTTATTACTATCGGTAATGAAGAAATCTCATAGCTTTTCCTTGCCTTGTAGTTTGCCACAGTGAAAAGTTTTCAAGAATGATTTACCTTTTAATCTTTGTATTTGGTTCATTTAGGCAGCTGGTGGATATTCCCTAAGTTGAACTTGCTTGGCCTGTCAGGGCAAGATTATCTTGGTGAGGCCATTGCATCATTTCAATACTGCACAAACACAGACTATGTTTTAAATGAACCATGTACTTAGATATATCAGATTTGGATGAAACATAATAAGCTTATCTTGATTTGATTCAGCTATAGGAACAATTTTCTCAGCAACGGACACAGTTTGTACCCTGCAGGTTGGTTAGATTGGTAATGGTTGTGTTTCATCTAACTCTTTTTGAATGCTCTTAATTGTGAAACACTGAATTTGGTATCTGTTGTAGGTTCTGCATCAAGATGAGACTCCTTTACTATACAGCCTAGTCTTTGGGGAAGGAGTGGTAAATGATGCCACATCAGTTGTTCTCTTCAATGCAGTGCAAAAGCTTGATGTTTCAAAATTTAGCAGCAAGACATTCCGGTTTATTGGAGATTTCTTGTATCTATTCGGGTTAAGCACTGGTCTTGGAGTTCTAGTGAGTTTCATTAATGAAAAGTTGGATGCAAATTTTGCCTGATAATTCTCTTCATGGGTGATCAGATGACTTTATGAATTTCTTCCTAGTTTCTTTAGTTAGTTGCTTGTGTTTCTTTCACATGCATCTTATGTTACCTACACTGTTGCATGAAAGAGCATTCATGAGTGAAGTATACAAAACTTTTGTCTAGCTTATCTTTCAGTTTGTCTCAGCGAATTAACATTTGATTCAAAATGTTGTTTTCATTCTTAAGTTAGACTTTTATGGAAGAAATATCCAAGCTGTTTCCATGCTTGACTTTCACATAACATAACACGCTTGTAAATGTATTGTGTTAATTAACACAATTCATGACTTTATAAAGAGCATTGGGATTGTAAAATTTGGTTGTCAGCATGAAATTGTGAAGGAACGGAATCTGTATAAAACTGAAAAGTGCTTTTCAATGTCTGTAGTCTCCTATCATGATTAGTTGAAAGGTATGATCAAGTAAGATCCAAATTGCATGTTTATTTTGAACAAATTTTTAGTCCTTGTAATTAGTATAAACTACAAAGGAACAGAGGGACCCTCTTATTTTTCATCTTACGTACTTTCTCTAAGTAAATTCATATTTATGCAGGCTGGCCTCCTCACATCATATATCTTGAAAGCCTTATGCTTTGGAAGGTATGAATCATTCTCTTAAATTTCTCAAAACATAGGTTTTTTCAAGAGAAATTTTGAGCACGCGTTAACAAGTTTGTCTCTGCATATGCATGCAGACATTCAAGTGTTCGTGAAATTGCATTGATGATATTAATGTCATACCTATCCTACATGTTGGCAGAGGTATTGGAAGGAAGCTCATAGAATTTTTCTGCTTTTTGATTTCTCATTGATGATATTAATGGTATTAATGGCATGTAGGTAGCTAAGATAATGGAGATTTGGGCTTTATAAGGAGCAAATGTAGTGTAAAACTTAGATAAGATAAACTTTAGCCAAAACCTTCAATCTGTGTTTAAAGACAATCTATTTTTGTTTACAAGATTAACTAAACCAGAAATATAGAAATAACTTCCTTTTTTGTTTTGGCTATCTATCTTATGGCAAATTCTTACAGCTATGTGATCTAAGTGGAATCATCACTGTTTTCTTTTGTGGAATACTCATGTCACATTATGCATGGTATAATGTGACTGAAACTTCAAGAATCACAACCAGGTAGGGATAAATTAATCCATCAAAAATTTCAGTAATTTCCAGATTAAATGGTTTCCTGATTTTTTTTTTTCCCTTCTTCAGGCATGTGTTTGCAACAATGTCATTTATTGCAGAAACCTTCATATTCCTATATGTGGGCATGGATGCCCTTGACATTGAGAAGTGGAAGATGACTAAATTAAGGTCCTAATCCTGTCTACAACTCTAAACAACTATATTTATCCAGAGTTTACTACTGATTAAGGCAGAATTTATGGTCTAATTCATTTTCTTGTGCTGCATGGTATCACTACCTGCATAGATAAGTCAATGTGACTTCAGCCACTGTTTCAACAATGTTCAAGTATTTATCAGTTGATTATGATCAAGAGAACATTATTTTTAATTGTAAAGTATGATCTGCTTCTATTTGTGAAATATTCGGTAGTAATTGGATTTATGAATGAAACCACATGTTAGCTACCTTATTTTCTGCTGCTTGAAGTCGTTTTCATAATGACACACAAGATCTTAAGCATTTGTTTTGCAACATCTGAGTTTCTGGAATTTTCTTAAGAATAATTTGAGATATGTTGCAACATATCACATTAGTATGATAAACCTTATTCCTCTCTAATAAAGATTCTCTTGTCCACTAACTCACTGCAGTTACGGAAGTTTGCTGGGGATATACAGTTCCTTAATCCTATTGATATTGCTTGGGCGTGCTGCATTTGTTTTCCCTCTCTCTGCTATTGCCAATTATACGAACACACGTGCTAGTTCTGACCAAGCATCACACATCACTTTCAGACAGCAGGTTACTAAACATGTTTTGTATGATAATCTCATACTTAAAGTTAATTGAGCAACTATCTATGATTATTTATTGGCTTCTTATGTTTGATAAACCATCCAGATAATCGTTTGGTGGGCAGGGTTAATGAGAGGAGCTGTCTCCATTGCTCTGGCTTTCAAACAGGTATATGAATGAAATTCAAAGTTCTACACAAATTTTATCAAATAAATGAGCGTTAATCCCAAGAATTTCAGTTTCTGATTCATCTTTGTTGGATGATCCTATCAGCATTGCAACCAGGCATTATTTACCATTGTATTGTGTATGCAGATTTCTCTCACAGTTGTAAAACTACCAATCAAACTAATACGTTGAGAAGTTGATGCCATTGATTTTTTCTCTTTGTTATTTATGCAGTTCACATATTCTGGAGTTACTTCTGATCCACTTAAAGCAACAATGATTACCAACACCATTATTGTTGTGCTTTTCAGCACACTGGTGAGTTGAGGCATTCCCTCAGTCCTGAAAGTAACATATAACAGCTTAGAATAATTCAGTTGGAGCTAAAAAGATTAATTTTCAACTGTTTTCTTAGTGAAATCAATTCTTGCATCTGCTGTCATCCACCTTTTGATCACTCGTTGTTTGTTCATTCTTATGAATTGGTCCAACTTTTAAGTAATTGATATGGCTCCAATATCATTGCAGGTGTTTGGTTTTCTCACAAAACCATTAATGAGATATCTGCTACCCCATGCTCCTACAAGGAAAAACATCATCAATGAAGAATCAGGTCCACCAAGTGAGGACTTGAATCTACCTTTGCTATCCCTTGAGGAGTCTGCAGCCACCAACATTAGCCGCGCAAAGGAAAGTTTGTCCATGTTAATAGAAAGTCCTGTGTTCACCATACATCACTATTGGAGGAGGTTTGATGATGCCTACATGAGACCATTTTTTGGGGGACCTCATCATAACGAGTCACAGTGCTAGCAGTACTGCAAATCATGTATATATCAGTGATGCACTTGAATGTTGGAGCACAAATGAGGATCCGTTTAAATCCAATTTTGAAGATGAGAAGCTGCAATGAGGATTCATTGCCAGTGTTCTTTTTATGCTCAAATGAGGAATATGGTAAGTAATAAGGAAGGAACTGTCATTGGATTATCACACAGGAGTGTGAACTTACTTGAATCTTCAAAGAAGTGTATATTTTCTTTTGGACATGAATGTTGCGGCTTTTTAGCAGCTGCAGACGTTTGAGTTAATGAATCCTGTTGTTTAAAATAGTTTTTTTTAGTTAAGTTCATGAGCAAGTGGTTCTGGCATTATCTCTTGTTTTGGATTGTTGCCTTTTTGTGACCACATGCTAGTCATTTAAATCATTCAAATACTTCTGTTCTGATCCATTTATTTCTGTGCATTGAATTCAGAAAAAAAAAAAAGACAAACATTTTATTAGACTGCAGATTAAAGTGGCATGATACATGGCTTGGTATTTTGAGTGGTAGCGCATCAAACTCCATTATAGACTTGATAGGAAACTGATACATAACACACCTTGCAAACATGAGAAAAAAAGGCAGAGATTGAAAATAAACTACTCATTTATTTGATGGGTCCAAAATGCCAGTTTAAAAGCTTCTCCAATACTAATACAGCACATGAAAGCAAACTAAAGACTAAAGGGTGCTCAAAATGGCTGTGATTCTCAAGAAATTCTTCAAACCACTGCAAAATGAAGAAGATTTAATCAAGAAACACTGTCTAGTCAAAGTTGTGTTTATGCTAACAAAAGTTCTACTCTGGCATAAGATTATTACCTTTACACTCCGGTGGTGTTTTCAGACCACATTTACTGGGCAAGGCCAAAGCATTGGTGGGGTTGAATCCAAATGCTGGTAGGACAGACTTGTATCTGCAAAGGCAAGGCAAATTGGAATGCTTAACAACATCACAGCATTTTTGACTTGGTTTTGGAGGGTATTGCCCAGTAACTGCTGCATAGCATGCACTTAGTTTAGTTGACTCTGTGTCACATAAAACAATAGCTTTGGCACCACTTAACATGCCAATGAGCAAGGTTGCTAGTAGCCACTGCACCAGAACATTGCCACTAGTATCTGCCATATTCTCCTTGACCAGGTTTACCAAGCAACTAGGTCTAATCTACACTTGTGGTTTTGCCTTAAATCTTAATTTATATACACTGAAGTTTGGAGTGTTGTTGGATTAATATTTTGTATTGCTTTCACATACTTTTAGGTGTGTCATGTGAATCCACTCTGTGGATGTTCACGGGATTGGTTTACCTTTTAGAATTAAAGATTTGGCCTTAAACACAACCAAACATGAACTGGTTCATTACTTGCTATTATGAAAAAGAAAGGACAAAAGAACATTGCAATATGGTTTGAATCTGGTCATGCATGAACTTGTACTGAACCTTATTTAGTTGTTTTCTATATTTAATAAGATATATTAGTTAAAGAAGTAAAAAGGTTTTTGACATAATACAAGACACTATATTATATTCATGTGTTAGTTCTCTCGTGTTATTTTTTAAAAGAGATTAATTGGTATGCATCAAAAGTAAACAAACTGTGGAAAAAAAAAAGTATTTTGAATTATAAATTAAAAAAAAAAAAGGGTCTCCAACTGTGTTTGGATTCTAAAAGAAAAATCATTGAGAAAGTTAAATTAAAAATGGAAGTTGGTTTCTCACATATTTATGTTCTTATTGGATCTATTATGGAGTGGTAGAAAATGTAATGGTATTAAATACTGGAAAGCAACATTTTACTGTTCATTAATCTTAACACATTTTCATAAAAAAAAAAGTACTTATGATTTATACATTGCATGTAATATAAAAATAAAATATGCATATATACTCTAATTTCACAAAAACATCAAATAGTTGTACTGATCAATGGCACAATATAAAGGGTCTTATCTGTTTTATAACTTAGATAAGCCAATCATAGATTAACATCACTTTTGCATAATTTCAGAGTTTTGAACACACTTTCTTTGGTAAACAAACCATCTTAGTGGTCAACTTCTCCACTTCCACTCCAACCTTCAAGGTGTTTCCTATCACCTTTGCACTGAACACCATTTCACCATGATTTGGCAACAATACTAACTGACACTTGTTCACCAGTGCATCAGACAGAGACACAGAATGTCCGCAAAGGGTAACAAAGCACCCCACAGAAGGGTGCTCCAAAATGAACCTGTGAGGAAAATATGCACCACTCACAACCCCTCTTCCTTGAACTCTCTCTTTAAACCCTTTTGGAAGTGCTGATTCCACACACTCAAAACCCTTAGGGTGTTTAAGAGCTGCAACAAAAGGCATACCTGATAGCTCAAGCCCCAACACCACTTCCTGAAACTGACATGGTTCCAATGTGCACTCACTACCAAAGGAACAATAAACCACACTGCCAGCTTCAAAACTTCCAAGCCATTTAGCCCAATTTTCATCAACAAGGCAAGTTGCTTCTTTCGGTACAGTAACATGCCCTTCAAGCAACACATGCCTCCTATGATAATAATCAACATAAGCTCCTTCAATCACTGTACTACCTTTGAGTCCTGTTGCATAAGACTGAGTTAGAATACTGTTAGTACAACGTTCAGTGTGAACAATGGCTTTACCATGATCAAGTTTTCCTGATCCAGCAAGGAGTTTTGGTTCATGCAACAGTTGATGATGTTCATCAATGTTGCAGCAGTGCCCTTTAGATAAAGGGTGTGAATATGATGATTCAAAAGTCAATGAGGAAGAGCTTATAACGTGATAAACTAAAGACTTGATTTTTAAGCATTGAGTTAAGCGTGGTTTTGGCACCCAATATGCATGATCAAAGAACACAACGTTTGGCTTTAACTCAAGCAGGTGGACTTCAATGTCCTTCTCACATAGGAGCATTGGAGTCATAAAAAATGAGACAGTGCAAGAAGGAACTTCAGCAACATGGGGAAGGCCATGATGATGATGATTCTGAGGGACACAGATTGGGATAAAGGAGATGAGATTAGGGTGGTGATTGAAGTGTTGGAAGGATGCATGTGTGTGCTTTGGGATGAAGAAAGAGATTTTGTGTCCTCTTTCTGCAAGGCTATTGGAGAGTTGCAGAAATGGTGTGATGTGTTCCTTTGCAAACCATGGGAGGATTGCTATGTGTAGAGAAGGTGAACAAGCCATTGTGGCCAAAAGTAGAATTCAACAAGACACAGTGAAATCTAAGAGGAAAGTAACATGTGAGAAACAACTTGTTTGAAACCCTATTTATAGAAAAAGAAAAAAGATCATGGAAAGCATGGTCGTGAGTGACACTTATCTTGTTTCTTTCAGCAGAGACAAAAGAAATAGAGTTAAAATAAATAAAAAATTAGAAAAAAATTTCACCTAATTTATGCTTCACGTGTAATGTTATTTATAATTTGGGTGAAAAAAATTAATTCAACAATTTCTTCTATTCTTTTTTTTATCCCATCAATTAACCTTATTTCTACTCCAAATTATCAGTCAGAGAATCGAGTTCTTATGTAAACACATTTCAATATCTTATTAGTCATATTTTTCACTGTAGTTTTCAACCCCACCACTTGATCATTCTAACATGGATGATAAGGTTAAGAATCTAATAATAGAAGAGAGATGAAAAGAAAAAAGTATGATGAGATTTGGTGAAAAGTGGTTGAAAAGTAATGGTATTTCTACGCTGTCTATCACTCTATATGTATTTATTGTTTATAGCCTAAGAGAAGAGTTTTACAGCTACCCACGTAAATGCGTGTGGACCTCACAAACAATCAAACGTCACAAAAATTCATTAATTTAAAAAGTTGATATTGTGTAGTATTATCTATAATTGCTTTTGTTTTTTATTTTTCATTATTGTCATTTTTCTTGTATTATTTTTAAAAATTCCGTTCTAATGTATATTTTTAATATTTTTATTTGATTTTTGTTATTAACATAAATAAATAAGAGATAATTGATTAACATGTTAAAAAAATATTAAAAGTAAAATGTCAGAGCCTATTAATAATTTTATTTTTTTATAGTGTAAGTAATATATGCTTAATGTAGTAATATATTAATTTATGATACATAGGAGATTAAATAGCCAATAACTAATCACCTATATAATTAAATCAACCAATTGCAAATACAATTATTCTCTGCTTGTTAAATAGTTATTATTTGTAACTGTGAATTTCTAACCTATATTCTGGGAATTCTTAAATGTCACTTCGTGACTTCAACTAAGTTCGTAGAGAAACATTAATAGAAATAAAGAATAAAGGTGTGAAAGCACGTATAATAAATGAATGAGAGTAAAGTTTGTTTAGTTTATAGGTACTGTTCTTTAGCAGACAAATTCAATTCGTTTATTATTTTAAATTAAAGGTGTATCTATTTTATCTTCTTGTATATGGATGCTTAAGTAATAAATATGTATTTTGGTATATCTAATAGCCTCGAAAAATTTTAATTAATTTATAAGAACTGGTGTTTAGTAAAAAAATTAAATTCGTTTATTATTTTAAATCAAATGTTATCTATTTTATTTTACTGTATATGGATGTTTTTGTGATAATGAAAGTAACATATTGCTTAAGAGTTAAGATGACAATTTAAATATATTTATTTCCTTTAATCTTTCGAGACAACTCTTGAAAACAGTATTATGAAAGAGTTTTAAATTTCAAAGTAAAATATACGTAAGATGGAGTGATAAATTATAAAATAGTACAAAAATACTAAAAAGTGTATTAGGAACTTAAGTAGTCATTTTGTATGAAAGAGTGTGTGATATTATTATATTATTTATAATTAAATTAACTAGATTCAAGAAGTTAAGAGTATCTCATTTTGTTATTCATATTTGAAAAAATAAAATAATGTGAATAATTTTATATTGAAAAGCATTATAAAATATTTAAAGAAAAAAATGGAGTTAGAGTGAAAAGCAAGTAAATGAACTTAAGAGAAGATATATAAAAAAAATTAAAAAAGAATTAATAAATTAAGGAAGTTAAATGTAAAAATATAAGAACTTTATATTGTTGGTAGTACGATAGATCTGCTAATTTTATTAAAATAGATTTTGAATGACTTTAATACTATTTTCAAAAATTAAATTTTAAATTTAACTTAATTTTTAAAATACAACTTAGTAAAATAATATTTTCATCAATATATATTATAAGTTAATAATATGAGATCTCTCGAAAACTCCTTAGAAAATGTGAAAGAATGTTCTTGAAATGTATAATTACGAGTTGCAATTTCCTTTTAACTTTTACCTCACCTCCATGTTTGTAGAATTAAGCTAAGTAATTTATACTTTCATTCATTTGTTTTTTCTTTAATTCCTCTTTAGTTGTTTTTCCTTTTAAATCTTTTCATTTCCTCGCTAATAAAGACCTATTCCTCATACTTGAGTTAAATAAAATTAATGAATTTGATGAGAATTTGAGTATCTTAGATGATCCTAGCTTATATCCTTATATTGAAAAGTTACTTCAAGTAATGAATTGTTTTTATACTTGTCTTTAGGATACTAAATATAATGTGTTCTTATTCAAACATTTTCATTGTGTACTTTTTAATTAAACATTTTTTTTTTTGTATTTCTACATCTTTCATTAAAATTTATGCTGGTTCTTGTATAAAAATCTTGATTTAAAATTCTTATTCAATTGATAGATTATTCCTAAGTTCAAGACTTTATTGAATTCACCTCATATACATCATGACAACTATGAATCGACTAAAGAATGGTGACATTCAAAGAATTCGGTATAGGGTTGTTTTACTTCTTGTTACTATTAAAATATAGACATAAAGTAAACATGTTCACAAATTTGAAAGGAAAAGTCAAATGACAGCAATTCAGATATAAAAAATAAATAAAAATCCAAAATTTTGGTTCCACCTAGCATCCATCGTAAACAATGCTCACTTTTCTTTTCGATTTTGTCTTATATACTTTTATAACCTTAATTAATAAAGATTGTGTTTTAAATATATATTGTGAGGAATTCCACATTAGTTAGAAATGAGAGAGTAGAACTATTTATCATCGTTAATAAAGATCATCGACCTATAGACCAAACAAGTGGTATCAGAGTTGATGGTTAAAACCGGCTTAGAAAAGTGAAAGTCTCTGTATAGAAAGTCTTCCTGACAAGGGTTCGAGGTAAGTGTGTCCCGTTAAAGATGAACGGCGGTACGAGAAGGGATACTCGTGATTGGGAATGCTTCCGATGAAGGGGGAGCATACCAATGTGGTTGAAGGGACTCGCCCTTAAGGAGAAGATTGTTAGGAATTCAAGTGTGAGTCTAAGTCCCACATTGGCTATAAATGAGAGAATAGAACACTATATAAGGATGAAGACCCATAAATTCATTGTCTTAAGGTTTTTAGTTGAAAGTGATGTCAATGTCTTATTGTCTTATGTTGATGGCACTGGCGGAACATAGACATGACAGAAGGGAGCCATAGCTCCCCCGTTGATTTTTTTTTACTTTATTTTTTATATATTTAAAAAATAATATTTATATATTTTTACTATATTTATATTAATTTCAATGATTTTTATTTTATTTTATTTTTTATATATTTTGAAAAAATATATTTATATATTATTACTTTATTTATATTAATTTAGTTTGAAAAAGTTTTTTTTTAAATTTAACAATTATGTTTTTTCTCTCTATTATATTTTTTTATACTTTTTCATTTGGCTTCTATCTTTTTTATGTCTCCATCTCTTTTTCTTCTCTTATTTCCATCTCAATTTTTACCATCAATTTTTTATTATTTTCAAAATCAAATTGTACTACGACAAGATTGAGGAGTTAAAGAATATTTTGGGCCGAACAATTTCTTCTTTTGAATAAGTTCATTTTTATCCTTTTTTTTTTCGAAACAATATATTTTATTCTTATATGAGACTTTTCTACGCTCTAGGCATATCTCAATCTCTTAAACCTCATAAAATCATGCTCTAATTGTTTATCAACCTCTTATTTATGTAGCTAAAGTTATTTTAGGTTTTGAAGTTGTGTAAGGGAGAGCAAGATTAGTACTCTACTATAAGGTAAGGGAAGCTAATCAGTTATTAGTTTTCTTAAAATATTAAGTCTTGCTTTTAAGATTTAATGGGGTATTCATAATTTTATCTTTTTATAAATAGGTGAGAGGTGACAAATTTATATTAAAAAAATTATGGCAAAGAGTAAAAGAATTGATTCTTTTTTTTTCAAGAGGAAGACTTGTGATGAAGATGAAAAAAATGCATCTACGTCATCTAAAATTGAGAAACTTTATGAGAATCCAAAAATTGAAGAAAACGAAAAACAACTCTCTAAGGTTCCTAAAGTTACATATAAAGAATTTGAAAATGCTTTAGAACGTGATCCGGGAAAACGTCTTCAAATTTGGTAATACATATAAGGTAACTCTTTCTTAATATATTATTGTTGATGATAAACTTTATGTTACTCTTTCATATATATATTTATTGTCATATTGTTTGGATTCTATTGTCATGAGTGTTTGTTTTGAATAAAAAAAATATCTAAAAAACTGAAATTTTTTAATTAGAAAAAATAATTTATATATAACAAATATAATTTGGCCCCCCTAAAATTTGTGTTCAAGTTCCGCGATGGATTCAGATCTCATTGGTGTATATTTCAGGATTGTCAAAATTTTGGTTAAATTACTCTTTTACTGATTTAAGAAATTTAACAAAAAAAAGACAAAATTGCATTATCTTTTCAAAAATCGATATCAAATTAAGACTATTTGATACTTTTGAATGAAAATAGGAACGAAAAGAATAATTTTAAATGTTTTATATAAATTAGTAAAATATTGTATTTACTATTTTTGATAATAAAAAATAATTAAATTATAATAATTATTATTATTATATTATAAAATTAAATAAAAATAATTTTTATTTTACTATAATTAATTTTCATTTATAATGGTTAAGTTTAAAAAAATAATCAAATAAAAAAAATGGTTAAATTAAACAAATAATCACATAATATTAATAAATTAACTATTTTTATTTAAAAGGTAAAATTAAAAATTAAATGTAGAAAAAAAAAGACTTTTCCTCGTGTGTATATATATATATATATATATATATATATATATATATAGCTACAAAATAAATCACACATGAAATATTATTTTGTGAGTAATTTTTTTTATAACTTTTAAAAATAAATTTATTCTTTTACTATTTTATTTATATAACTATTTTTTTTAATTTAAGATGAAAAATAATTTATCATGATACAGTAAAGTAAAAGATCGAAAGTTGTTAAGAGAATAATTAATCTATAATTAAAAATTGGCTATGAAATAATATATAGTACATTACTTTTTCTTTTATATTCATAAAAAAATATAAACAAAATATTCATGAAATAAAAAAATAATGTTAACTATTAAATAAATATTTCATTATCAAGTTAGATAAGAGATTTATTTTTTTTCTTTAAAAATGAACAATGTTAATTATTAAATAAATATTTCAGTATCAAGTAACACAAGATTTCTTTTTTCAAAAAATAAAAAAAAATACAAGAACAAAAATAATAAATTTGTTTCTAGTTTCACTTTTTTATTTCAATTAAGAAAGAAATCAAGTGAGATAGAGATAATTTAAATTTGTGAGAAAAAATAATAAAAGAAAATAAATAATATTTAAATAAGTATTTTTTTTTATTATTTTGATTTTATATTTGAGTATTTATTATCATAAAATATTGTATTTTATAAAAAAAATTAAAAATATCTAATTTAATTTCCATCCATTTTTAATATATACTATAATTCAAAAAAAAATTAAAAAATTAAAAAATTAGTAATATACACATAATTTAAAAGTTTTGAGTACCATAACACCTATCCCTTAATGATCCGTCCTGTTTATAATCATAACTGATGTCATTTTGGATATATTATTTTGACTTTATTATATTTTATTTAGTTTTTTAAAAAATTGGATAACTTGGCTTTTGATTTTTTGAATTTATAATTAATTATTTTAGTTCTTTGTAACCTAAAAGGAGTTGTTTTAGTATTTTATTTTAAATGTTATTAAAGATTTCACTTTCTCAAATATGCTCTACCTATATTCTATTTAGAAGATTTCACTTTCTTAAATAGGCTCAAGGTATCATTATGAAATTTTTGACATTCCATCTAAGATTTCACTTTCATTTTTAATGAATTCTGTGTTCTTTATATGGCATTTTTGTTTTGCTTTGTATTATTGTTAAGATATTTTATGTCTGAGCATAGAATTAGAACATGTTTATTTCTTTGTCATGAAATAGAAACAGAGAGTTAATTTTACATTTCAGGAACGGAAACAAATTTATTTTTAAATATTAGTGATTAAAAATATAAATGAACGTAATTTTTAAAATTAAGCTTTATTATTTTAACAATTAAATGAATAAACTTATAATTGTGTAGGAACATTTTTTAAGCTCTCTAATTATATCAATTTTTGTTTTTGTGCCTGGTAATATTTGTTTTGGTTCTTCTAACTTCTAAACATTTTTGTTTTTAATTTCTGCTCTCAAATGTTTTAAGAATATTCCACGAATATCGACGTGGTTCTTAATGATGATATAATATAATAAGGCAGAAGAAAATGGACATTTATAAGTAAAAAGACATTTTGAAATTACAGTAAGAACTAAAATAAAATAAACACATAAAATAGTTAATTAAATTAATAAAATTAATAATATGAAAACAAAATATTGTTAAAAAGTAACAAATAGAAACTTAAAAATATTGAACTGAAAATAATTCAATTATAGAAAATATATTTAATGTATAATTGTTTTAATTTTTCAAATATCTCAATAAAATAACATTTGTAGGAAAAATATCTCACATAAGAATATTATAAGAATGTTATAGAATCTCGACTTTGTTGATAATGATGATAATATAATAAGGAATAGGAAAAAGACATTTAGGAAAAAAGACATTTGAAATTAAACTAAGCATTAAAATAAAATGAACACTTAAACATTATTAATATAGCTTCTCTTCTTTTAATTGATTCAGAATTGGAAAGAGATTATCTAAATTCTAACCATTTCAAATTTGCCTTAAACTTCACGAGTAATGATGGGTATTGATATCTTATTTTTTTATTAATTAATTAGATTGAAACACTTGTCTTGCAGGTAAAGGAATTATTAAATAAATAAAATAATGTATAACACGAAATTGTAAAATAAGTAATTTAATTAACATAATTAATAATATGAAAAAAAACATTTAAAAAAGTAACAAATAAAACATTTAATACAAAGACCTGAATAATGATATTTTAGAATTGATAATGATTTAAAAACAGTGAGATTTCATATTATTTTAATATTAAAAAGATTTAGTATAAATAATTTTGTTATAAATGAGTTTCATTATTTTAAAACACATCATCTTTTTCTAGAGTTCTTTGAGAGTTTGTTCATTTGTTTGAAGAGCTCAAACCGTTGGAGTGATCCTCGAGGCAACTCTTTAATTTGGACCGATTAGTTTTATCTTTGCATGCGGTCCTCTTTTGGTTGCATGTGTCTGATCAATTATCATTATGGTGTGTCCTTATCGTTTTTATGATGTTTCTATATATAGATAGAACATCATGTGGAGATAGAGACAATTTGGTTATCTAGAGTTGTTTAAGTTATTTTCACAAGTGAGGAAAGCTAATTCTTGCTTTTGCTTGTCGAGATTGTTAATTTTTTGTTGTCAATTGATAATTTGGTGTGATAAGTTATGAATTTTTTATTTACTTGTTCTGCGGTGATGAACTACATGTTTTAACTGATAAGATGATATTGAACTCGTGTAGTATGTAGGATTGTGCAGAATTTTGTTTACATCATCTAAAATTTTGAATGATTTGTTAAAGTTGTTGAATTGAGGTTAAGCATGGGTTGTGTGTTGATTTCTTTTCAAATATATGGTTTTATATGTGAACTTGGATGCCTCTATGAGATCCTTTAACGAAGTAATTTGGTCAAACTCGAGTTAAGAACCTGAAATTTGAAGTGTTAATTTTAGAAAGTGGGGATTAATTAGAAGAGGTCTAATTACTCAATTAAATCTCAAAAATGGGAGTTTGATGTTCTCGTATAGTGCCAAACGATATTGATATCACTGGGCGCCACTAATCCAGTGGCTCTATGGTTGGATTTCTTGTCTTTGGGCACTAGTTCCAAGATTTCAATCATGGAAGCTGCAATGGTGCTTTTGTTGGACGAGAAAGTGGCATTGGGTGCCATTTGGTTGGCATTGGGCAGAAACCTTCCAGGGATACCTCTGGTTGAGTGGCGATAGGTGGTGGTCTGTTATGCTGGGTGGTATCAGAAACTCTTCTTTTCATGTTTGGAATTTCAGAAGAACTTGTTTGATAGGTATGATGTATTTATAATGAAATTATTGATAAGTATAAATAGGTATGATAATGTATAATGGTTATCAATAGATTTTGTATGAGATAATGGTTAGTAAGGATGAAATAAAGGGTTATTTGTTTTCGAGAATGGAATTACATAGGAAAGTCCCATTTGTTGTGTAGTGTAAGCATTGATGTGGGAGTCTAGGGTTGGAAGTTATCATGATACTCCACTAGTCATTCAAACTCACATAGAGAAGAATGGACTAGGGTTGAGAGTGGCAGGAGATCCTGGTCAAGGGAACTTTTTGAAGTTCTAAGTGGTCTGTATAGGATTGACCTTATGGGTGGAGAGTATCCATCACAAATGCTAAAACCTCTTGATATTAAATATCAATTTATGTATTGAATAATTTAGTTTAGGAGAGTCTTTGTTTATATAGTTTGTATTTGTATGATTAGTTGGAGTGCATTGTATTGTGATACAACATATTATATGATGTTCTTTTTGTATATTAGTTTACCTTTTCTTCTTTGTTGGTTTGTTTTGTGTTTGTGTTCTTCATTTAATAATGATCGCCTTATTGGTGTGAGTAGATGAAGATACAAGTTTATAGTTTTCCTCTTAGAGATAATGAGTTAGTTGTCTAGTGGCGAAACTTGGACAAAATTTTAGGAGTGCCAAATTACATTTTCTATATATAAATTATTTTTTTCTAATTAAATAAAAAGACTCTTCATTTCTTTTGTTTAAACCATTCTCATAAAGTGATTATCGTCTACATTTTTCAATTTATAATATTTCTAATTCATTTTATGCAATAAGATTCGTATGCGTAGGATAAGATACATCCATAAAATTTTACAAATTTTACCATATACAACATAAAACACAAAATTTCATAATTTCATAATTTAGGTTATACTACTTTCAAAAAAAAAAAATATAATTAGGGTGCGTGTCAATTTTATTAAAGAATCCTACGATCATAATTATGCTTACTAATTTAGACAAAACTTAATTTGAGAAAAATATCATAATAATATAATCATAGTACATACATCATAATAAGATATTAACCTCGATTCATGAGAGATATTGTGCGTTTTTAATCTTTTATTTCCTAATCTATATCTTTGTCTCTCTTTCTACTCTCATTCTTTCTTAATGATTTACTATAAAAGAAAAAAAAAAACCTTGCAACTAGTGACAAAACCCTACTATATTTTATTAACCAATGTTCATCAAGTTGGTTTTCATTTTATTTTTTAAACAATAAATATATATAAATTTTAATATAT
>Ga0209589_1005331_pt1 | contig 21846 bp, 13 predicted proteins | sample CowpeawhiteBW_FD_187525 | JGI IMG/M metagenome (GOLD analysis project Ga0209589, IMG submission 187525) | Root nodule microbial communities of legume samples collected from California USA - Cow pea white BW (SPAdes) (version 2) | ecosystem: Host-associated > Plants > Roots > Nodule | place: USA... | reverse complement strand
TAATTTGTTAAAAATCAATTCCGTGTTCGTTGGGAGACGACTTTGGGTTACTTTACCCTTTCTATTCTGTTGACTACTATCTTAACAATACTGAAGTTGTTATAGATAAGTAGTATTAATTTGATCGCGTCAACGACAGCGTTATCAATCATATTAGTTGAAGGATTTTTAAATTCAATTAAGACTTTACTTTGATTTAATTTAGAAGCTTTCATTTTATTATATAAGTTTTTACCAATAATTGAGACTTTCCTTTCATTAAAGGTAATAATTTTAACTAAAATTAATCACGACTTCACTTTAATTTATTACAACTTTTTATTTGGTTGAATTTAATGTAGATGATCTAAAAGTTCTTATAGTTAGTTGAGATTGTAATTTGGTTAAAAATAATAACGACAATAGATTAATTGATACTTTTATTGATTTGAAAATCTAAGACAATAATCAATTGAGTAAGAATCTTTAGATAACTGATGGTGAATCTATTTTGAAAAAATAGTGGATTCAATCTATTTTTTTATCATTGTTTTTATAACTTTTCATCTTTTTGAAATTTTATTTCTTCTTATCATTTATTATTTATTTTATTTTTTCTTTATATTCTTTATTTTATTTGACTAACCTTTTTGAACAAATTTTATAAGGACTAATTTGTTAGGAATCAATTTCGTATTCATTAGGAGACAACTTTGGGTTATCTTTATCCAAATTAATCTTTTGGCTATTTTCTTAACAATACTGAAATTGTTACATATAACTATGTTGGGAATAGTCCAAGTGACTGACCGCATAACCACAACCAAAGGGGTCACTTATACACCTGAAGGGAAATATACCATATGAAAAAGAAAAAAACAAGGGACTCACCCTTGAGGGAAGATGTTGGGAATAGTCCAAGTGTGAGTTAAAGTTCCACATTGGATAGAAAAGACAAAGTTAAACACTATATAAGAATAAAGACCCATAACAACATTGCCTTAAGATTTTGGTGTAAAAGTGGTGTCTAAGGTCTTATATGTGTAAGACTAATGTCATATAATCATCTAGAACCACAATCTCTCAATGACTATAATCATAACCATATATGAAAAAATATATAACCTATAATCAAAGTAGCATCGATTTGATTGCTTCAATGACAACGTTATAATTTCCCATTTGTTTGTTTGCATTTAAGGAGAAAGTCTTTTGAGAAGATAAAGTGTGACCATGATCAGATTATACGAAGAGGATGAACTTTCAGGTAGTAATAGGTGTACATGCAAAGAAAAGTTTGGATTTCTTGTACCATCATTTGATGAAGCATTTGAATCTTCATCAATGTTATATTTTCATCCAAATGAAGTGAAATTTATTCTTTTAATGTGTACCCGAAATCAAACAAACTAAGTTTCACAAAATTTTGGAATGTAAAATGTGAAAAACATAAAAAAAGATTTTAACTGAGTTCTCATCCAACAAATGTAATAATTCAATCAATGTAATATAGGAAATATATAAGTGCCCAATAAATGTTTAACAATTCCATCTGATTGAATGACGAAATTAGAATATGCTATTATAATGTGAAATCACTTATCAAATATTAAATTTTTCTCTATTTTATTTTTCTCCTCTTACCGGCAACTTTTTTATTTTTTTTTTCATTTTCACCCCAATTCAATCCGAAACCGGTTGTAGATTACATTTTTGTCGACGAAAGGTCTAGATAGGTAATTTTGCCATTAAATAGTAAAATTGAATTAGTTCGGTTGGCATGTGATGGTGACACTAAATACTCGTACGGTTGTGGCCTCGTGGGGATGATTAATAGTGTCAGTGCTTTTATCAGCGTCCTTTGTTCACCCACATCAATGTAACCCCAAAGTTGATACCAACAAAGTTTTGCTAATTTGAAGCCATTATTGAAATTGACACATGACCTCTCAGTCAGTCACGCAACCTATGCTTATTTATTCTTAGGCATCGCACTCCATCTAGCCAAGTGAAGCATGCAAATAAAACTCTTTGGTCTTGAAAGCTGAAAACCAGAACATAGCCAAAATCATTTCCTTTGATACCCAATGAGTCCCAGCAAGATAGAAACAGTTTCTCTTGTCAACAAAACGCAAGAACTGTCTAATAAAACAGTGGTTTTTGAATTTGAGAGTACCCTGTTACGATCAACTTCACTCTTCTCTTACTTCATGCTGGTTGCTTTTGAAGCCGGTGGGTTGCTAAGATCTCTCATTTTGTTTCTCTCATACCCTTTGGTGTGGCTGCTGGGTGAAGAACAACATGGCTTAAAGATTATGGTTTTCTTGTGCCTTTTTGGAATCAGAAAGGACACGTTCAGAATAGGATCAGCTGTTCTGCCAAAGTTCTTCTTAGAAGATGTGGGGTGGGAAGGTTTTGAAGCTGTTATGCGGTGTGAGAGAAAGGTGGCATTGAGTAAGTTGCCCAGGGTCATGGTTGAAGGTTTCTTGAAGGACTACTTAGGGGTTGAAAGTGTTTTAGCAAGAGACATTAAATCCTTCAAAGGGTATTTTTTGGGACTGTTCGAGGAAACTAAGGAAAAAAATACTTGTTTATACGAGGCAAAACAAGACAACGAAAACATGATTCGCATCACTGGTAGCCATATTGGGTATATTGACCGAGAACTTTTCCCTGAATTCAAGGTTTGCCTATTTCCAAGCAAAATACATAAATTCATACATGTGCACTCTTATATGTATCATGCTTTTTTATACCAGATATAAAGGTTTTAAAATCAGTGTTGTGATTATTTTATGCACAATTTTCATTAACTTGAAAAATTGTGAACAAAGTTATTGTATCTGAAGTCACAGTGTGTCAGTATCTCAAAATCTTAACCTTGTGATTAAAATTACTATGAGGGACTCCATTTTTCTAACCGGTTCTGTGTCTGCAGAAGGTTTGCCTAATTCTAAGCTCCCAGGAGAGGAGAAATTGGCATGTCCTTCCAAAAGAGAGGTATCCAAAGCCACTGATCTTCCATGATGGAAGGTTGGCTTTCAAACCAACCGCAGCATCAGCTTTGGCTTTCTTCATGTGGCTACCCTTTGGGCTATTCCTTTCCATCTTCAGATTCACCTTTGGCATTGCGCTACCCTTCAATGTGTCTGCTCCAATATTGGCCTTCTCAGGGACAAGAACAACCTTATCAAGACCCAACAACAACCCTCTGTCTTTGGTCGATGAGGAAAACCAAAAGGGTGTGCTCTATGTGTGCAACCACAGAACCTTGCTTGACCCACTTTACATTGCATATGTCTTGGACAAACCTCTCTCCGCAGTCACATACAGCTTGAGTAGATTCAACGAGCTTGTTGCCCCCATCAGAACTATAAGACTAACAAGAGACAGAGAGCGAGACAGAGAGACAATGGATAAATTGCTGAGCCTGGGCAACCTCGTGGTGTGTCCTGAGGGAACAACTTGCAGGGAACCTTATTTGTTAAGGTTCAGTCCTCTGTTTGCAGAGCTCACAGATGACATTGTTCCTGTGGCTGTCGATGTGAAGGTTACCATGTTCTACGGAACAACAGCCAGTGGGCACAAATGTTTGGACCCCTTTTTTCACTTCTTGAACCCAAATCCTACGTACTTTGTAAAAATCCTAGACCGGTTACCTCGGTCACAAACATGTCGGGAAGGTGGGAAATCAAGAATCGAGGTTGCCAATTCTGTGCAACGTGAGATTGGGAATGCTTTAGGATTTGAGTGCACCAGCTTGACCAGAAAAGACAAGTATATGATCTTGGCTGGTAACGAGGGTGTCAATGGAGGGCCTTGCAATAACTGTAAGTAGCCCTACTATGTTAATGCTTTTTTATAAATAAAAAGTCTCAGTTACATGTTATTTAAAGATGGATTTCACAGTCGTTACGAACAGCGTAACATTTTTTTGACGTCTTATCTTTTGTTTAGTTTGAAATAGAAGGCAGTTTTGTCGTGGGTCATAAAATAAAATGCCCGCTCCTTAAATGTTATATGTGTAATGAATTTACACGTGTACTTTTTTGTGCTGCTGTGCATCACTGAATTTGTCACTCTTCCGGTTTAGGAGGGTATTGTTCTCTTGATAATTCTCAATTATTTTCTCGTTCTTTCTATTCTATTAAAAATATAGAATATATATATATATATATATATATATATATATATATATATATATATATTAAGAATTACAATCTTTTAGGATTTGTTAATATTTTTCTAGAAAACTATTCAATATGCACCTAATTATTTAATAACTTATTTTTTGATAAAAAATTGTTTTTTTCCATGTTTAATTGAGAATAAACATTTCAAGAAATCAATAAGTCTATCAACTAAAAAAATTAAAAAATAAATTTAAGAAACATAAGAGTGTAACATATATTATAACGTATTATTGTTTACTATAATATTCACCTGACTCGGTTTATTACATTAAAATTTTAACAACCCCTCAAATTGATACATATTTAGCCTTAACATCAAGCAACTCTCTTAACTTCAAAAATGATTGTCTTTTAAAGTTTCGGTGAATATGTCAACAACTTGATCTTCACTCCTACAATAGCGACTTCATCTTCACTCCTACAATGTACTATTTCAATACTTTTTTTTTTTTCCAAAATGCCTTAAGAAATAAAATTTTACATTAATATGCATGCTTCTTCCATGTAGGGCTGAATTTTTTTAGTAATTTGATTGTTGAGTTATTATCACGTGTAGTAGCCTTCATTTGGAATTGTAGTTGTTTAAGAATATTCCTCAATCATAAGGCTCGGCAAACACAAGTTGTAGTTGCAACAAATTCAACTTTAATGCTAGACGAGTAAAAACGAATTGCTTTTTAGAGGACCATGAAATAAAACTTGTTCCAATCATAAAGACTAAACCAAATGTGCTTTTTCTTCACCTAAATCATATGCATAGTCTTTATCTGTAAATTCAATCAAATAATATTTTTTACCTCTCTTCTCAAACTTGCTTGTAAATAGCGGAGAATTTTTCTAGTAGTTAACAAATGTAAACTTAGTAAGATTTTTATGTACTTGTTAATTAAACTCACATAATACATGATGTCTAGCCTAATTGTAGTAAGACACATTAAGCTGCCAACAATTTTCTTGAAATATGTCTTATCAACCTTCTTTTCATCATGATCTTTATGTAGCTTTGTGCCACATTCAACTAGAGTACATACACAAATGCAATTCTTCATTTGAAACTTGTGCAAAATTTCTCCTACATACTTTATTTTCGATAGAAAAATTCCTTATTCTAATTGAATCACTTCCATGTCAAAAAAATAATGCATCAAACCCTTGTCAAACATTTCAAATTCATTCATCATGACTTCTGGATTTCAGTACAATTTCTAGAGAATATAAGAAACATACTATAAGAATTATTTTTTTTCTTTCTCTCCTAGTTTAACAAACAATGTGTGCTCTTAGCGACATTTCATAAATCCAATATTTAGAAAATAAGTGTCTATGCAAATATACTAAGCTTTTGGGACTTGTTTTAGCCTATAAAAAGTTTTCTTTAATTCATACAGTTTATTTTTATGTCCAACGTTAACATATCCAAGGGGTTGATCAATAAACATCCATTCTTCTAAATATCTATGTAGGAATGATGATTTGACATCTAGTTAGAAAATTGACCAAGAATTTTGTGTTGCTAGTGCAACTATCAAATAGATTGACACATGTCTTGCAACAGAAAAAAAAAATACTTTTGTATAATCAACCTCATACTGTGATTGCACATTTTTGCTACTAAGCATGCTTTATATTTGTATGCATTGCCATTTTTGTTTTTGAACCCCACTTTATACCAATGGTTTTTTTTTTATATCCTTCAGGTAGATCACAAAGCTCCTAAGTGTCATTCTTCTCAATGGAATTCATTTCATCATCCATTATTATTCTCCATTTTCCTTCCTTGATTGTATACTAAAATATTGTGGATCACAATATGTAAACAAAGGAAAATGAGTAATTTCCTCTTTAATAATTTTTTTTACCACAAAATTCTCCATCCAAGTATGTCTCCTCTAGTTTCTAGAGGTGTCAGAGTGAGCCAACCCGATTCACATGGGTTGTCTCACCATGTGGGTTGAGCTAAAAAAGGGTCAACTCAACCCGACTCACTTTTTGGTGAAGCATAAATTTGCAATCCAATTCGACCCACCATGAGTTGGTGGATTGGCTCACTTACGATTTCTTTTTCTTTTGTAATTTATTTTATATATTTATTGCATTATAATGAGAATAAATTGACTTAATTTATGTTTTATAATAGAGGAATCAAAATGTTCACCTAATTATCGAAATATTATTATAAATTAATTAAAAATTCAAACTATTCAAATATTATTGAGCAACATTCTAACATTTAAAAATATGAAATTTTGAACCTATATAATTAGAAGTAGTAAAAAAATGTTGATGGGTTAAGTGGTTCAACTCACCTTCAACCCGACTAAAACCCGTTGGTTAAGTGAGTCGAATTCAGTTCAACTCACTTTTGAAAAAATTGAATTTTTCTCAACCCAACTCAGCTCGAACCTGTGCTGAGCCAAGTTAGCTTACGAGTGGAACCCATTTTGACATTTCTACTTGTTATGTTGAGAACGCTCATTTGTTGGTTCAATTGCATGTTTCTCATTTTGTACTTGTATTGTTGGTTGTTCCCTCCCTTCATCAAATTTATTATTTCATCAGAATCAACTAGTCGTTGTTGTTCAACTTTTTATGCATCCCAAGTCCAAAATTGGTCTTCATTAAACACTACATCGCGACTAATAAAAATTATCTTGGTAATAGGATTGTATAATGTGTACCCTTTAGATCGCTCACTAACACAGAAAAATGCATTTTTCTCCTTTTGTTATCAAGATTTTTTCACTTCTTATCTAAAATATGGCATATGCAACCCACCTAAAAATTTGTAGAAGTCCAGTTACTATTTCTTTTTTGTTTGGGAACTATAATCCTCTTAAATGCAAATGCCCATAACAGTAATTCCAAAGTTAAGAAGGATCATTTTATTTTTCTATTAAAATAGATTGAATATTCTTAATCTTTAGAGAGAAGAGCCAGTTTCAACTCATTTTTACGTCAATGTTAACACCGATAACAGAATCATAATTTTCATTAGGTCCTTTGCTTATGATCAGAATGTAGCCCTTTTCTTGCAATTCTCCAACATTTAAATAATTGCTTTGTAAATCAGAAACATATAACACACTAGAAATTGTTTCAAGAAAACCATTCTTGGTTTTTATTTTAATATCACCTTCTCTCCATCATTTTCACTATAGAGAAATCTCCAAAACTCATAATAGACTAAGCATCTTCATGTGGAAGTAAAAGGAAATATTTATTTCCAATCGTATGGCTAATGTAGCTTGTATCCATATACCACAAATTTGATTCAACATTTTTTATGTTTTGAATAGTCGTTAGCAATGTTTGTTATTATTCTTTCATTATATTTCTAGATTTGAGTTTTTCACATTTTTGTTGTCATGAGGTAACCTTGTATAACACTCAAAAGAATATTTCTATTTATTTTAAATAATTTTGTTAATGCATGAGAATGTTTAACTCTCAGTATAATTGTTTAGTAATACAAATCGTTCATTTACTACGTAATATAAAGAAATTATCTTTTTTACTTCTTATTCATAAATTTTGGTTCATTTGAACAACTTTTTTGCTCTACGAAACTAATTTTCATTATCTCTCGACAGTTCGATTAGCTTCCAAATAAGCTCATGCACATAACAATGAAGATTTTATTAAAATATAACAAAAATAACAAAAAAACAGAGAGGACTATACCAAATCCATGGTAAAAAAAATATCATATTCATAAACAAAGTATAATTATTATGTAAAAACTAAGTAAATACATAGAAGAAAAAAAGTAAAGCAACACTGCACCAGTAAGAAAATGAAGCACAATAATCAAATTCATCATCATATAAATTCTAAAAAAGACCATTATAACTCATTAATGCTTTTTAGAAATACTTGTTTAGAAGATTTAGTATTAACTTTCTTTTGTTTAACCCAATTACATTTTCTTGTAGTAGAATCGTCTCATCATCACCATCCGAATTAAAATCTCCTCTCTCGTCAAGCATATTAGTCCATTTAGAGGTCATTTTTAATTCCTTCACAAAACGAGTTTCCTTAGATGTCAAAAAATTATGAAATGTCTGAAAACTACAATGAGCTGAATCTAGGTGTTGTAAACCTTCTAAAATGTCAATGAAGAGATCCAATGGGACACCACCACAAATAGAAACATCTACATTCTTAATTGTAAATGCTAATTTCGTATGGATAAATACAACTTGTTTAAAAAAAAAGACCCTCCAAAAATACGATGTGAATAGGTGAGAAAAAGTTTTAAAAATAAAAAATACAAATAAAATAATAAATAAATAAAAGTTAAAAACAAAAGTATAATAAATAAAAAAATAAAAAGATTTAATTACTCGGATGGTACCCACTTTGGTAAAGGTGTGTCAATCTGGTACTCGCTTTTAAAAAAGTGTCAATTACATCCCAACTTTTAAAAAAGTGATTCAATTATGTCCCTTTCGGACGGAGTTAACTAACGCCGTTAACGACGTACCACGTGTCAGTATGTGGTTTTTTTTATTTTTTTTTGATTTTTAAATTTTTTTGAAAAAAAAAATGCCACGTGTCAGGTCACTATGTGTGACATGTGGCATAGTGCCACGTGGCATTACAATGCCACGTGTCAGTGTCACTATTAGATATACATAAGAAGGTACTAAATTGAAATAAAATGATATATATGGGGACTAAATAGAAATCAACACAATGTCATCTGAGAGTGACACTAACACGTGGCACTAACAATGCCACGTGTCACACATAGGGACCTGATACGTGGCATTTTTAATTTTTTTTTTAAAAAAAAAAAAAAAAAACCACAAACTGACACGCGACATGTTGTTAACGGCGTTAGTCAACTCCGTTTGAAAGGGACCTAATTTAAGCACTTTTTCAAAAGTTGGGATGCAATTGACACTTTTTTAAAAGTTGGTACCAAATTGACACACTACCATCCGAGTAATTAAACCAAATAAAAATAAAATAACTATAAAAATAACAAAAAAATAAAATAAGGAGGAAAGATAAAAAAAACATAAAAAATGTAAAATAAATAATACTACTAATAATAATAATAATAATAAACAAAATAAAAGAACAAATGAAAAAAAAATCTAGGTAATTCACTCTATGAGCCATGATGTTGGAGTCACACCCAAAATCCAAAACCTAAAACCTGGGAGAATCTTCATTGGGGGAGAAAAATAAAAACTTAGGGAAAGAGGCAAGATGGAAGAAAAAAAAAGAAAAAAATGAGAAAGGGAGTTGGATAGAGAATAAAGTAATATAAATAAGGTTAAAATACCTTTTTGGTCCCAATTTTCGTCAAGTTTTTTTAAATAAGTCCTAATTTTGGTTTTGTGTTCAAATAGATCCCAAATTTCGTCAATTTTGTTCAATTGGGTCCTTTTCTTCTAACACTGTTTAAATCATTAACGACCATGAACAATGACTGCCACGTGTCACTTTCTGGTTTTTTTGAATTATTTTCAAATTTTTTGAATTTTTTTTTAAATATTTTTTTAAATGTCACGTGTCAACCCAATAGCGTGCCACGTGTCAAAGTCAATGTTCTAAATTCAATTTGGTCCCTATATTTGTTATTTTTGTTCAATTAGGTCCCAATTTTTGTTAACATTAACCAATTTGGTCCCTCTCCAAATTAAAACCAAATTTAGTTTTTATATTAAAATTCACATTTTTATTAAATATTTTTATATAATATATTAAAATTCACATCATTATAACTTTGATATAAAAATTATATTTGGTCACATCTTCGATATGGACCAAATTAGTTAATGTTAACAAAAATTGGGACCTAATTGAACAAAAATAACAAATATAGGGACCAAATTGAATATAGAACATTGATTTTGACACGTGGCACACTACTGGGTTGACACGTGGACATTTAAAAAAAATTCAAAAAATTCAAAAAATTCAAAAAAAATTCAAAAAAAATAAAATAAAAAATTCAAAAAAACCACGAAGTGACACGTGGCACGCTCCTGGGTTGACACGTGTACATTTAGAAAAATAATAATAAAAATTTTAAAAAATTTAAAAAATAATTAAAAAAATAAAAATAAAAATAAAAAATTCAAAAAAACCACGAAATGACACGTGGCAGTCACTGTTCATGGCCGTTAATGATTTAAACGGTGTTAGCAAAAAAGGACCCAATTGAACAAAATTGACGAAAATTGGAACAAAAAGGTATTTTAACCTGTAAATAAAGAAGGAGGAACAAAAGTTTTCACTACGAGGTAAAATTGTTTACCCATTTATTATATTGGGGTTCTTCATGAGTATACCCACATAGTAGTTTTGAAATTCATTTGTGTTGGTGTTTTGGACCAAGGTTATGTGTTTTCCATTCCTTACATGTGAAAATGTTTTCTTTTTTCTTTGGATCTATACATTCCCAAATTTTTATTACATTTTTTTTTTTAAATATCGGATGCTATTTTGTTTTACACCTAACTTAAAACTTTTCTTTTAAGTCTATTATTTTCACTATTAGTCATTTTCATTATTTGTTATTTCAGTTTAATAATTTTATGGATTTATGCAAATATATTTTTATAAATTTACTATTTCTTAATTCTTAGCATGGATTCTTTCGATGTAAAAAAAGAAACAAATATATTTTTCCTAAAATTTATAAAAAAATTATTTGTTCACATTTGTTTTGGTGTTTATTTTCGTGTCGCGTAACAACTATTTACAAATAATTAAAAAAATATATAAAAGCCATAAAAATTTAAAGTCAAAATAGTTTTATTTTTTATTTATAAAAACTATGTTATCATTGATATTTTATTATGAATGAAAATATGTAAGAACGAGGTCAATTCTTGTCGGGTTCATCAAACAAATAAAAAATCTTTTTTCTCAAATAATTTCTTTAAGAATCACATGATTCCTGATTTTTTATTATGAATGAAAATATGTATAAGCGAGGTCAATTTTTGTTAGGTTAAAAAAAATCATTTTTTCAAATAATTTCTTTAAGAATTACATGATCATGTAAGATTCCAATTTTTCATGTGTTAAGTTTCATAACTACATAGTTATTCATGTTTCAAATTGTTATTAAATATAAAATTGTTAACACTTTATTTAAATTACAAATAAAATAGCAAAATAATCCATGTCTTACATCATTGGACTTTTATTCACTTGAATTGAAGAAAATAAAATAACAATGGAATAAAATTCTAAGTTTCCCATAAATGTAAACTATTCTCCCCTAACTCTCACTCTTTACTATTGTACATATTCCTCACTACCTATACGATTATATGCTCCCATATAAAATGTTGTCATGGTAGGTGGAAATCATCGATGCAAGGGCAAGTTAACAAACAAAGTAAAACCCCAATCTTGAAAACAAACTCACAATAAAATCTCGAGACATAAAAATATAACCTTTTGTGAATCCTCCTCATTAAAAGTAAAACATATGGAAGTTTACTAAATAGACTCCTAAAAAAGAGAGATAAGTCATAATGGATAAACTTAAAAATCTTGTCTTTCATAACTTGAGTTTTCCCCATATCACTTCCACATATCTTACTTCAAACTAAGAAAATGAAACTTATTTAATAAATTCACAATGACTTTTCACAACATGCAAACTTTTAGAATTTAAAAACCAAAGATAATAAATCAAATACATAGAACAAATATTGCACACACTCATCACTTTTTCGAATAATCTCCCTAGCTATAGTGAAACACATTCAAACAGATAGAAACTTTTCAAAATATATGTCTTCACAAAACCCATCTTTTTAAACTCATTTATCCCAAATACTTATGTAATCCATAACAAATTTAAGAACAATTTTCAAACTACAATAGACAAAAAATTTAATTCTATAATCATAATTTTAAAAAGAAATTGAAATATGCTAAAAGACCATCCCTCACTTCACATCATATTTTTCTTAATTTTCCAAGAATACACCATTAAAGTTCCATATCCCAAATTAATCATCACAATTACTAAAACCACACAAGAAATAAAACACAAAGTGCTAATAACTAAACAAAATCAACATTTATGTATCTTAAGTATTTTAATAAATACCAAAACCACGAGTAAGTTTTATAAAGAAATATACAACCAGTCAATTTCCATAATATTTTAATATATATATATATATATATATATATATATATACACTTATTTGGCAAAATCCTCTCAGCTTTATCCAATAAAAACATACCCACCCACCTCCAATTGCAAAAACATTTTATCTTCATACCATTTAAAACACTTGTGACTAATAATGTAAAATCCCATTTTAATAGACATTGGATCTGCATTGGATCTGCATTTCTTTATTTCTATAGACGCTAGACACAGAGCACAAAGTCATAACAAGACAAACTAGAACATACGAAGCAACACTCCATCATTTATAGACAACCAAACCCTTTTGTCTGTCACCCTTCTTTCCCCAACCAGTAGAATTAAGAAAGGAAAAACAACCTTTAATCTAGTAATGAGTGTGGACCCTAATTACTTTATCAAGGCATTTTCTGTTCTAAAAAATTTTGGTTTCACTTACAAACTTGACTAGACATGACTACTCACGCCCGCAAGACATGACAAACCCACAACCTCAAGTCATCTTAAGGACGAACTGCTCTAATACCATAAATGTAACGTCTCATTTTAATAAATAGACTTAATTAAATGACACATCACACATAAACAATATTCCGAGAAAAGGTTCGGAGTATAAGTCACTCCTTAAGAATATCCAAGAGTTTTAAAAGAAAATCCTAAGGCACATCACGATGCCAATACACACAGGATACATAATCCAATCGTAATACAATTAAGATTGAAAACAAGTTAATACATGGGCCATAGCCTTAAGAGAAAATCCACTAAGCGGGAACCAGCCCAGGCAGACTAAGCAGCAGAGTCACCATTTCCCTGTTGACAGCGAGAACCTCTCGCATCTGCTCACATCAATAAATTGATGATCATCGCAAAAGGAGAAGAACCACATACAAGGCAACCAACAAGCAAACAGGGTAAGCTAGAGTAGAAAACAGTTTATCATACAGTCACATGCTATTCCACAATCCAAGCAGTCTATATCATCCAAAACATGTTATGACTTCTCAAACAATACACTTGACTCAAACTCGACTCATTCGGATACATATAATCTAGTCAGATTCAGCGGATGCTTGCACTTGTGGTGGATACCTTTGCTCACCCTCGAGCTGCTCACCCCCGAGCTGTGTTACAAGTGTTACAATAAATCAATCCCTCACACACAAGGTTAGCCCTTAATGAGTTTCAGGACTCTTGCTACTCTCACCACAAGAGTCAGTCCGCTCTAAGTGAGACTAACCGACTCCTTAGAGTGTCAGGATGCAATCCTTACCTTGAATCCTTACCAAATTATATAGATGGGGCACCACCATGGACACCCACTAACAGGAGCCATGGAATTACGTCCAGACCATTGAAGCGCGACCCTGAAACCCCACCTAGAGATTTCAAGGAATTACGCACTGACCATGGACCAATCATACTCAATCAATCAAGTAATATTTATCATGCACATAAATATCATGTCAACCTCTATAACCAATCCTCATTCCCATCACATGTGGAGTCCATATCAACTCATCCTTCCCAAACCATGAATATAGAATTTCATCTCATACCAATACCATGCCACTTTAATTACCAACCATCTCACACATGCCACATGCCAAGGTCATGTTAAACTTATCAATCACAGACCATAAACCATTCTACTCATACCCATTCACCCAATTCATGCTTTTGAAAGTAATTGAATCAATCCACAAGTTCAAGTTAAAGTAAGGAATTAAAATTCTGCAGCAATTCTCACTTAAGCTAGACTGATCTCGCTTAAGCTAGAAATTCTCGCTTAAGCTAGACTGATCTCGCTTAAGCTAGACTGGTCTCGCTTAAGCAAGATATTCTCGCTTAAGCTAGACTGATCTCGCTTAAGCTAAAATCTGTCGCTTAAGTTAAACTGACAACTTTTCACTGGTTTCAACATGTACCAACACAAAATCCCAAACAACAAAAACTAAAGAAAACACAAACACATTGCATAAAACATTGGCATCATATTTTCATGCTTTAAAAGGGTAAACAAATCAATCATGGGAGCATACAAGTATTTAAACAACTTTGTTGTCAATCTCGCTTAAGCTAAGGAACTCTCGCTCAGGCGACAAGGGTCTCTCGCTCAAGCGAAAAGCTTTCGCTTAAGCGATATTGAAAACAGAGAGCACTTCGAGTTCTCGCTCAAGCTAGCCCATCTCTCTCAAGCAAGAGGCCTTCGCTCAGGCGAGCACTCAAACCAAAGGGGGCGAGTTACTGTCATTCTCGTTTAGGCGAGAGCTCCTCGCTTAGGCGAGAGCTTCTCATTTAGGCAAAAAATAGCTCGCTTAGGCGAGCATAGCAGATCTCACCTGCTCTCACGCATGCCAAGCCAAAAATTCATCCATAAACAATACACAAATTATTTTCACACCATCAAAAGCACATCAAATCATCAAGAGCACCCAACAAAACCAAAACAGGCACATTATTTATAAAAGCATAAAAAAATATCCTAACTTCCCTTACCTGAAAAGAGCTAGCCTAAAGACTCGTATACCCAAACAGTGAGCACCACAACTCTAGGAACAACTTACTAAGTTGAAGAAGGAATGAGTTCAAACTAGCTTGACCATGGTGGTACTGAGCCCTAGCAGAGTTTCTGTGGAGAGGAGAGGTAAGAGTTATAGCACTGATTTTGGCAAGCGAATGCAGAATCAAAGACCTTGGTTGTTTTAAGGGCCTTGGCACCCTATAGGTCAGCCTTTAGGCCCAACTGATTTGGGTGGGCCTTTAAAAATAAGGACAGAAAATAAAGTGGGTCTTATATTTTTCCGACCAACAAAAATTTTTGAGCTCGAAAATTCACCGATGAGATAGGAAGAAAACTACGTTTTCCTTATTTTCACTAACAACCACCACTCCGACACGACTAATATAATGACTCCCACACCTATAGTCATTGGAAACTTTGCCTTTGTGCTAAGCGATATGTGTTCAATTGTGTAGATTGGTTTAGTCACTACTCTCGAAGTAACTTCCAACCTGCAACCTTACAAATGGGATGCTCCTATGTACCGGTCCAACCAACTTGTATCTGATATACTAACTCGCCTACCATATGCTCTCCACTACCTCTCGTATGTTGTTATCAAAGTCTCAGATGACTTCAAATCTCAAACTAAAGCATGTTCGTTATCACTTCACATCACCTTGTTCTCTCCTTAAAGCATCACTCCATTGACTTGATCACTCTTGGGTTCTGGCCTACTACCCCACCATCAACACTCTTGACCACTTTTATGTATAATGACACTCATACCTCTTGCTTCCTCTGCTGGCTTCAACCAAGGCAACAAGTTCAATAACGAGTTGTTCCTTTTCCAATTTAAAACCTTCAACTGTTTCCTTCACCATATCATTTTGGCGTCCTACCTTCACCTTTAATCCCCTAACCTGAAACCATCATTTCATAGAAACCTCAGAACCATAACTCTCCCTGACTTCAAGTCTCTAGTTTGATCTGTATCAATCAACTCTACAATACACCTCAAACTAAGATTGCCTGATTTGGCTTTTCTCCCAACCTCTTTGAGAAACTCCCTTGTACTAGTCGAATGACTTGACCAATGAAATCTCTTCACCTCTTCTCCCAACTTAGACACTAACTTCTCCGCCAACTCTTACTCTTACCTTGCCAAGCCTAGATCTTGAATTCTCTTATAGAAATAAGCACCGACTCTTACTTCCTTACTTCTAGGTTGGTACCCTAACTTGAAAACCTAATTCAACCACCTCTCATTTCCTTGGTCCAACTTCCTCTATGCAACCCTACACTTCTAACTCTGAATGATCATTGCACACTTTTACCCGATACTCACAAGAACGAAACCTTTGATGATTTTAAAGAACTGGTCTTCGTAGTAATCACTAGGTCATAAGTAAGATAGTTCTTCTCGCGCACCTCTTACCATTTCTAAGCGTCATTTGCCACCATCCCACTACGCTACTCTGACCCATACATAAGGTCACTTGTTTGTTTACTCAAAATAATGATCCTTTCATGTTCGCCATGACAACGAAGCAATCACCATTGAGAAACCTTCCTCGAGACCCCTATAAAACTTGAAGAACCCTTTAAACTCCTCTTTTGATAGCCTTAGCATTCCATTTTCTCAACAATGTATCTATCCTTTTAAAACCATATTCCTTATTAGCCACTCCAACCTTAGTCAATACTCTTCTTGAATGGCTTGACACACCACAACTTCTTTTTAAAGATTCACCAAACTTGCAGTCCTCCTAGTGATTATACTGAGTTTATACCATTATGTCTCCAACAACTATTTCACTTGTTTCTCTTACTTCACAATCCTAGCATAAATCCTCCAATTAGATACTATTAGCACAAGTTCGACTTCAGACCCAAATGCAAAAGTGAACTTCAGCACTCCAAAGCGAAAATTATAATATTTACTTCAGAACAAATCTATAACTCTTCTACCACTAAGATTCCTTGCGTCTATTTTTCGCTTGCCTTTGTCGTATAACTTTGATTCACATGACATCATGCCCTCACCTTTCAGCTTGATCCACACTTGTTACATCACTACTGACTTATCTCTTTAAATCAAAGGATACTACTTCGTTGGGGATCACATCTCCTAAGAATGAGATTAAGAAAACAACCAATTCACCCTTGAGATTATGTCCCAACCTTGTAAAGGAAACAATTCAAATTGGCTTTGAATTTAAATCCTTTGGTCACCATGAGACACGAGACCCACCCGAGTAAACTTCACTTGACCGCAACTGTAGCAAACCACCATCTCAACTCCAACTCCCTCTTGCAGGCACCCATGACTCTTTTACCATATGCGCGACACCAAGAGGTATATGATCCCAAACAAAACCAAACCCATATCCCAAGCACCACTTTTATACTTTGTATCCTCAAATTTGATCATTTGCGCTACTCACTCTGGCACCAACTATAGTATACACCATTTCAATTTCTTCAGACTTTTCTTCTCCTTTCATTCTTTAGTGTATTTTGCCCCCACTAGCTCTTGCCATTCATACAAGACCCAACACTTACATTTCTTGGCCTCAGCCCAAGGTCAATTGTTTTGCTCATGTGAACTACTTTTCCTTGAAACATCCTTCAACCAACTCCAAAGACCAATCATCTCCTTCTAACTATCCAACCTAGTACGAAACCTTTATGCCACTTCCTTTTTTTTTATCCACATATTATTTTATTATTTTTTTTCCTTTACTTATGAAACATCATCTTACTTGACTGATTCGTAAGCTCTGCTCCATCTTAGCCTCCAACTAGAGATTTGTCGTCTTTTTACACTTCATGGTCTTTATCTTTCTTAGCTTGCTCGATGCCAAGCAATCTCATTATTTTCTGCAACCCAGGATTTGCTAATTGCTTCTCTTCCACCAATCCAAGAAAACACTAGATATGGCCATACGACCAAATTTAATGACACTACTCTTAACATTACATGTATTTGTAGAACTTTGAACCCCGACATTGCCGGAATGTAGAACCAAGTTGATTTTTCCTCAAACATTGTTACACTTGCATGCACTGATATCTCCCATATGTTCTAACCTCTAGATTCAAATTATTTTGGAAAACTTGCGGTATTTGATCCCAAACTTGTCCTTAAAGATCCCTTAGTCCAATCGTTGCTAAATTCCAACATCTTTTCTCAAACTACTAACCCAAACTTAGCTTTCCTTGCTCAACGATATACATCACAAAACAACTTCCTATCTTTGAGGCAAGAAGTTGTCTCAGAGACCTCATCCAACACTTGTAAAGGTAAGCAAGCCAAGTTGACATTAGATCTGCATTCCTTTATTTCTATAGACACCAGATACAGAGCATAGAGGCATAAAAAGATAAACTAGAACATACGAAACAACACTCCATCATTTATAAACAACCAAACCCTTTTGTCTGTCACCCTTCTTTCCTCAACCAGTAGAATTAAGAAAGGAAAAACAACCTTTAATCTAGTCATGAGTGTACACCCTCATTACTTTATCAAGGCATTTTCTGTTCTCAAAACTTTTGGTTTCACTTACAAACTTGACTAGACATGACTACTCACGCCCGCGAGGCATGACAAACCCACAACCTCAGGTCATTTTAAGGACGAACTGCTCTGATACCATAAATGTAACGTCTCATTTTAATAAATAGACTTAATTAAATGACACGTCACACATAAACAATATTCCGAGAAAAGGTTCGGAGTATAACTCACTCCTTAAGAATATCCAAGAGTTTTAAAAGAACATCCTAAGGCACATCACGATGCCAATACACACAGGATACATAATACAACCATAATACAATTAAGATTGAAAACAAGTTAATACATGGGCCATAGCCTTAAGGGAAAATCCACTAAGCGGGAACCAGCCCAGGCGAACTAAGCAGCAGAGTCACCATTTCCCTGTTGACCACGAGAACCTCTCGCATCTGCTCACATCAATAAATTGATGATCATCGCAAAAGGAGAAGAACCGCATACAAGGCAACCAACAAGCAAATAGGGTAAGCTAGAGTAGAAAACAATTTATCTTACAGTCACATGATATTACACAATCCAAGCACTCTATATCATCCAAAACATGTTATGACTTTTCAAACAATACACTAGACTCAGACTTGACTCATCCGGATACATATAATCTAGTCGGATTCAACGGATGCTTGCACTTGTGGTGGATTCCTCTGCTCAACCCCTAGCTGCCCAGCTCTGAGCTATGTGTTACAAGTGTTATAATGAATCAATCCCCCACACACAAGGTTAGCCCTTAATGAGTTTCAGGTCTCCTGCTACTCTCACCACAAAAGTCAATCCGCTCTAAATGAGACTAATTGACTCCTTAGAGTGTCAGGATGCAATCCTTACCTTGAATCCTTACCAAATTATATAAATGGGGCACCACCATGGACACCCACTAACAGGAGCCATGGAATTACGTCCCGACCACTAAAGCGTGAGCCTGAAACCCTACCTAGAGACTTCAAGGAATTACGCACTGACCATGGACCAATCATACTCAATCAATCAAGTAATATTTATCATGCACATAAATCTCATGTCAACCTCTATAACCAATCCTCATTCCCATCACATGTGGAGTCCATATCAACTCATCCTTCCCAAACCATGAATATAGAATTTCATCTCATACCAATACCATGCCACTTTGATTACCAACCATCTCATACATGCCAATGCCAAGGTCATGTTAAACTTATCAATCACAGACCATAAACCATTCTAATCATACCCATTCGCCCAATTCATGCTTTTGAAAGTAATTGAATCAATCCACAAGTTCAAGTTAAAGTAAGAAATTAAAATTCTGCAGCAATTCTCGCCCAATACATGATTTAATTCTAATAAGAACTGCTAAAAAATGTCATACAAAAAAATTTAGTTAGCTTCCTTTATTTCTTAAAAATTTCAGTTTCTTTCTTTTTCATTTTCGTTCTTCCATATGTTTTCTCCATTGTTTCTTGTGCTTCAAATACGTCCTATTTTAGAGTAATATGCAATTTTCCTCTTATCCTATTTATAAAGCTCCATTATATCTAAATGTCACAACTTAGGAGAGATTCATGTAACAAATCTCATTTCATAACTTCTCTTATTTCCAAAAAACCAACTTATTTACTCGTTTTGATTAACGAATTTGGTTTGTAACCACAATTAATTGAATAATTGTTCACCAAACCATGTTTTCAAAAAATCGTTTAAATTAAATAAATCTTATAAATAAATAATTAACAAACTAATAAATCTTTTAAATTAAATAAATACAAAACCATTTTATCTTTTATAATTAAATTATATAACTAATAAACCATTTTATCTTTTACATAAAATATCTATTTAACGTCATTTATTTATTTTCCTAATTATTATAATTGTTCAGAGTCTTATCATCACTTTTTTTATTGTGATCGGAAATACGTAGGAGTGATGTCATTCTTTATCGGGTTTACATTCAAAAAGTCAATAAATTTCAAAAATCAATTTTCAAATGCTTTTCTTTTCAATAAACATTACATAATATAATTGTCGCAACCGAAATCGCGACGGGACGACGAACCAAAAATTAAAATTTGTAAAAAATAAAGTTTGGTTTCACCACCATAGCTTATTCAGGAAAACTACGGGAAAACCAAAAGGATAAGATAAGGTCTGCGAAAAACCAGATTTTGGGTTCAGAAGTCGGTAACGCGTGGGGAAGATATGTATTAGCACCTAGGGGCCGTCCTTAGACGGTGCCTTAAATTAAACATGCAAAAGAATGTGTTTTTCACAATATTTAATTTTCCCCAAAAATAGCAATAAAATAATGTACAAAAGAAGTAAAAATATTTTTTTAGTTTTTTGGGCCCGACGAGAATTAATCCTCGCTCCTACGTATCTCCATTCACAATGGAGAATCAGGGTTAAGTAGTTCTTTAAAATCTTTTAGAAATTGTTGATTTGAATTTTTTTTATATTTTTATAATTTTGAAAACCTTTTTATGTTTTTTGTATTTTTAATTATTTGACAATGAGTGTCACGTAACGCGAGTGGGCAAACAGACACTAAGATTAAACAAAGAAAACTATTTTTTATCTTTATTTGTTTATATAATTTTTGATATATTTTCTAAAAAAAATATATTTGAAAAGTAGTGTCACGTGGCACGAGCGGCTGAACAGACAATAAAAGAGACAAAGAAAAATATTTGTTTATGGTTAAAAAAAATAATGAAAAATGAAAGTACGAAATCAAAAGAATTAGAAATTGGCACGTCAATGACGTACCTTCAAAATTTTTCGATATATGTTCTCATCTATATCAATCTCACCCTCTCGTTTTCCTAGCCAAGGTAAAAAAGAGGTGTTTTTATGTGGGTGGTGATGGAAGAGAAAGAGGAAGTGTAGAGAATATTTTCTTTCGATTTTCTATCTCCTTCAATATATTTTTCTTTGTTTTGAAAGAGAGATAAAAAAGAAGATATGTAGGTGGAAGTGGTGATGGGAAAGAATTAGAGAAGTATAGAGAATATTTTCTTCTTTGGGTCCCTTTTCATGTGACAGACCGTCTATTTATATTTACAAATTGCAATATCAATGCAATCTTAGCCTTAAGTGTAATGAACAATATAAGGAAGAAATATGAGAATCAAATCATAGCAAATCAGAGCGCAAAATCAATCAAGATCAGTGATATTGATTCTAACAGTTAACAAATCAGAGCTCAAAAATCAATCCTAATTTGTAATACTGATTCTAATTATATGAAGAGATATTGCTTTTATATATTTGAATCATATCACCAATTTCTCTATCAGAACAAAGTTAGAAGATATGTTGAGTTATTGGACTCATGAAGATGAATGTGATAACAAATTAGGCTTTTCCTTCTTTTTTCCTTTTTTTTCTTTTTTCTATCTCTCTTTTTTTCTTTTTTTTTTTTTATTTTTAATTTTTTAAATTTTTTTTTTATATTTTTTTTTTTTTTTTTTTTTTTTTT
>Ga0209589_1005329_pt1 | contig 21852 bp, 29 predicted proteins | sample CowpeawhiteBW_FD_187525 | JGI IMG/M metagenome (GOLD analysis project Ga0209589, IMG submission 187525) | Root nodule microbial communities of legume samples collected from California USA - Cow pea white BW (SPAdes) (version 2) | ecosystem: Host-associated > Plants > Roots > Nodule | place: USA... | reverse complement strand
GAACATTGATTTGAGTATGGATATATTCCTACTTTTATTTTTATCTCATTTTAAATTTAATTTAATTTTATCTTGTTTTATTTTATTTAATCTTGGTTTCTTTATCTTGTTTATTTTATTTTATCTTGTTTATTTTATTTTATTTTATTTTTAAATTTTTTAAATTTTTTAAATTTTTATTTGAATTTGAATTTGAATTTGAATTATATTTTGTTTACTTTTTATTTTATTTCATTTTATTCCTTTTTCAAAAAAAATATTGTTCCTACAGAGAACAAATAAGAGATGTCAGACACAAATGGTACCTTACCTCAATCCGTAATCTCCTCAGTAGGCTCCTCGTCGGTTGATGTATGCTATGTGTTGGCGTCTCGGTTAGCATCAATCTGGACCCAAGAAAGGTTACTTGCGAAGAACACTCTAACGCTCAAGTCAACAAGGAATTCCTCAAAAAGTCAAATCCCGTGATTAAGGGCTTAATGAATGCGTACCTTTAATTACTGGGATCCATGCGTATTTATAGTTTATTAATTATGTCTGGCCATGTCATGGGATGGGCCCTTGTTTGGGCCGCAGGTGGGTCCTAGGTGGGTTTGGGCCTAGCCTAGGCCTTTAGTTAATGCTTATTGGTGGTAAGGGCCTTGTCTGTGGTATCCTAAGTCTAGAGTGGTCAACAAATGTCATCCTAATTTCTGAAGTAAGCGGCCTAGAACTATGTGCTTTCGGTTGTCCGTTTATTGACTTAGTTACGTCTGTTGGGTCTTGTGTAGGCGGACTTGGCCATGCGGTTTTACTAGTTCGCCTAGGTGTAGTACACCAGTTCCCCAATCTTTGTCTGTGGCGGCAAAGGTTTTGAAATGTGCAGGTAGTTTCCTTGATCTGCCTAGCTGTAGTACACCAGTCCCAGTCTTTAAGTGTGATGAACAATGTTAAGGCTAAAATGTTTAAAAGGTGATGGTAGGTGAAAGGGTAAGAGTTGTCAGAGGCTAAAATGCTTTATAACTTTTGGCGGGAAGGAGTTGTAGCATTTCGAATTGAATTTTATAAATGAGGATGCTATTGAAAGCGTGCTCACGTTGGCTCATTTGTAAGAAATTTGGGATTTGTGATTTGTGTGTGTTAGAGTTGTCCGATTAGTTCTGTGTTCCTGCCGGCATCTTTCTAAAAAAGGTATGTCTAGTACTAGTGATAGTATGTCGTTAACTACATCGAGTAGTGGGAGTGGGCGGTCTAGGGACGGTATAGGTAGACAGTCTGATGAGGAGAGTGGTAGTTCTATAGTTGGGGTAGGAAGGATCTCGATGGAGACGGTGTCCGAGGTAAGGGAAGACCCGCCAGAGGAGATAACAGAGAGTAGTTGGTCGGCCAAGGTTAGCTATGAGTGAGTCGTTGCCGACGTTCGAAACCAATCCTCATTATTTAGGTGGTCAAGGTTGCTCAACTCGTGGCTTAACTGTACTCCTATCGTGGGGAGTGATGTAAGCCGTGATATAGTGTCCTTGGGGAGCGAGTGAGTGTTGTTGAACGGGCATGTCATGGCCAGGAGGAGGCGGCTGATAAGTTTTTTTATATGTATATGTGCCATTTTTCACAATTGCACGTAAGGCTACCGTTTGATGACTTTACAATGAGGGTACTTCGTTTACTAAACGTTGCTCATACCCAACTACATCCGAATAGTTGGGTATACTTGCAAGCCTTTCATGTTCTCTACCGCTCGTTATACATGCAACCTTCTCCGTAGGCATTTTTGTATTTTTATGACACAAGGCCGCAACAGCCGACCACGTGGTTGTCTTTGGTGAGTAGGCTGAATATAAGCAGACTGGATGCATTCACGCAGTCGTTCAAACATTTGAAGGATGGATTCTTTTAGGTAGTGGTGAAAGGGGTTGGGAAATCGTATTTCGATAATGATGATAGGAGTACTAAATTCCATTTTAGCTGGACTGATAACCCTTGGCGGTATAAGGACATGAAGCTGAAGGAGTTGTCGGTGGCGGATAAAGAGGTGGTGGAGACGTTGATGAAGTTTACTGATAGGCTGCCCACTAAGGGTTTAATTAGGGTTTCTAATTCGGTTCATCCGATTATTGATACTGAAGGTATCTTTTTGTAATTTTAAGTTCTATAATGTTGTAAGTTAACTAACCGGCATTTGGTATGAACAATGCAGGACATATGGCGCAACTTGGGAAGAAGAACTTGACACTTTTTCATACACTAAGGAAGGAGAAGGCGGCAAAAGCAAGGGTTGTTGGGAGTACTAAGGTTCCCAACATATAGGAGTCCTTGGTGGAAGTACATGTGCATGGGGGTACGAAAAGGAAAGTTGAGTTGCCGGCCAGGCCCGATAGAGGGAAGGATGTGAAGAAGGTCAGGGCCACTTTGTTAGGGCCGGGATCACCTGCTAGTGGAAAAGGTCCTGAAGCTAATCTAATTGAGTTGCCAAAAACAGTTGTTCGGCGGGATATTGAGACTAATGTGTCAGATACCTTGATTAATTCAATTGAAAGTATGGACCCTAATGCTTTGGTGAGGGTTATGGTGGAGTTCAACAATAAGGCGATAATACTAGGGTGTCGTGTGGGGTCGTTGTATCAAAAGGAATTGAAAGAGGGGAATCGAGACAAACTAGAGGAGTTGCAAGGTCAAGTCGATAAGCATGCAGAAGAGAAGGAAGCATGGGAGAAAGAAAGAGAGGAATGGAAAGAAGAAAAGAAAAGATTGGGAACATGGAAGGTGCGGTTTCTGGATTCTAAGGAAAAGTATAAGGCCAAGATTGTTGACCTCGAGAGTGATTATGATGAGCTGAAAGAGAAGCACGAGGATCTGGAGGTGGAGCTGGAGGATTTGAAGGGCTGTATTATCCATAAGCATATAAATGGATTCCATACGGGGTTACGACAGGCGACCTTCATTTATAAAGATGTTGATGTGTCCGATGTCTGATTTGATGTCAACAAGGATGTGGTTGACGGGCTACTCGTGGATGAGGCAGAGTCTAGTCCCGAGGAGGATGCAGGAAGACGGTGGATGCGGAGCAAGCGGATGCGAATCCTGATGATGTCGTGGCTGCGAAAGATGTGGAATAAGAGTCAACTTAGGATTGTTGTTTTCAATGTTTTCTATTTGATTTTGATCCTAAGTTCGTATTAATTTGTACATTGTTTACTTTGTTGTTAATGTGATGAATGTTGTTGGTATATTTGTTGTTGTGTGACACCGCTAGGATGTGTTATAGGGGCACATGTTATGGTATGATTATCACTGTGAATGCGTTTTGGAGTGGGTCGTATGTGGCTATAATCCATTTAATGTGGTAAGTAGTATAGAGTTTTGGTGTGCGATTGTTGTGATAATTTTAATGTATGGGTGTTCGACCCAGGCCGCTTACTTGTGGTAAGGGTGGGGAACTTAAACGATTTAACTTAAACAACAAGTGTTCAACCCAGGCAGCTTACTTATGGTAAGGGTGGGGAAGTTAAACGATTTAACTTAAACAACAAGTGTTCGACCCAGACCACTTACTTGTGGTAAGGGTGGGGAACTTAAACGATTTAACATAAACAACAAGTGTTCGACCTAGGTCGTTTACTATTGGTAAGGGTGGGGAACTTAAACGATTTAACTTAAACAACAAGTGTTTTACCCAAGCCGCTTACTTGTGGTAAGGGTGGAGAACTTAAACGATTTAACTTAAACAACAAGTGTTCGACCTAGGACGCTTACTTGTGGTAAGGGTAGGGAACTTAAACGATTTAACTTAAAAAACAAGTGTTCGACCCAGGTCGCTTACTTGTGGTAAGTAGGGGTGTCAAAACAGGCCAGCCTGGGCCGTTTTGACCCGGCCTATTTTTGGCCCGCATTAAATGGGTCGGGCCAGGCTGGCCCGACATGGCGAAATGGGTAGTATTTCTAGGCCCGGGCCGTGAGCTGGCGGGCTTGCCCGCTAGCGTTTTTCTGATATGTTTAATTTGTGTCCCAAAATCATATTTTAATTTTTTTTCATTTCAAATTTAGTTGACTGAATATTGTCCTAATATATAAATGTACTAGTAGTGACTATAATAATAGTCAGGGTGGTCTGCATATGCATTAATACAATAGTCCATCAAAGTCCAAACAAATTGAAATGATTAAAAACAGAATGTAAATGACGTTTTGCTCTTTCATAGTCATCAAGGTCACTGTTGTAGCATCAATAACATGTCTGAATGAGAGTACTTTAGGCATGGAGCATAACCAAAGTGCAAGCAACTACATAAAAAAATAGAAGCATTAATTAACAAACTTGTGCTGCAGAAGTACTTTAAGCATGGAGCATATCCATGTGTTTGGTAACATGTGTTGCAGAAGCATCTAAACCCTCCAAATCAATAGGAGCATCTTCTGAAATCTCCCCAACATCAAACACCTGGTAGAGATGCCTTAATCAAATTAGAGTACTCTTGACAGTTAAAAAGAAGGTGGCATTATAGTTCTACATGGAATATACTGCAGTGTATAAGCAAATTTTGAAGAGAAAAGGAATATGGTAAACGAACAATGGTGTTTGCAAGTGAATACTACACTTATAAATAATCACAGCAGAGTGATATTAACATTCACAGCAAGTATATAGTTACAACACATGTAATAAGAGAAAGGCACGAACATGTAAAGGATAATACACACATCTATTTGATCATAGTGGCAGTAGTTATTTGATCACAGTGGCAGTAGTTATTTGATCACAGTGGCAAGACTTGTTTATTGATCATCAGTAAGCAAGATTTAGAAACATGCAGAGGATAGTACACACATCTAAATATGCAGTGGCAGTACTTGTACTTATCAACAAACAATGTATCTGTAATTTATCTTAACAAAGTTACTCACCTTCAATTTTCATCAATATCCAATTCAGTGCCAGGGTTATTAGATGCAGCCTTAGAAGTACTCCCCTCAGCTATTCCATTGTCATCAACATCTTCATCTTAAAAAAACACATGGAATTATTATTGAAAATATTATTGAAAATATTTAAGTCAGAATTGAAATTTCAGAAGTTACCATATTCACGAAACCCATGCATCCAGCTGCTAGTACAATTAATTGCTTCAACATGTTTTGACAATAGACGACTTCTATACTTATTCAAGATCTTGCAAACAATACACAATATACCTGCAAAAAAATATAACAAGACAATACACAAAAACTATGCCAAGGCAAATATTAGTACTCAACACTCATGACAAGAAAATTAAAGCTCAAACTCTCCAAATTTGGTGAAGGGAAGGGTAAAAAAGAAAAGATGAGCACAAACTTTAGAGATTTACTCCTCAACCACACCCTAAGATGCTACCTATACTAGCAACCAAATCTGAATCAAACACTTAATTCATATCCATAAGCATTGGAACAAACATTACTTGCCAAATGAAAGAAAAAAAACACAAGAAAAGCGAATTAGGAAATGCTAAACCAAATGGAATTATAGTGACAAGACAGAATTGAAATGCCAAGAATGGACAAGCAAAAAATTAAAGGCACACAAGGAGGGAAGCACAACAAAGAGAATCCTAGAAGGGAACTAGAATGGATCTACAAAAACAAAACAACAACTACAGTGCTTGTAAGAAGGCCTATAGTCCGCTATGCATTGATGCCAATAGGAGGGTGTACACCACTCCAAATTGAAGGCATTTGATAGCAATAAAGGAGACACACTTAGGCCAAGACATTGATGGACAAAAAGCACTGAAATTAGAGCTGAAAACACACCAAAACGCACAAACAGAGAAAGCTGGAAAAATACTGCATTAGTAAAAATGTTGACAGCTACCTCAACTTTAAGGATTTATCATATTTTTTTTATTGCACATTTTTTGTCACAATTTTTTTTTTTAAATTTTCATCCAGATGTTCTTTAAGTCAAAAAAAATTAGCAAGTGAATTGGTGCGGTGGATCGTTCCAGTTAAATCAAACAAAAATAGTGTGCGTCTGGAAAACAGAGTGAAAAAAGGCATAACAAGCTTGAAAACGCTGATTGTTGCCCAGACTTTGATGAACTATTGCAAATTCATATCTCAATGGTTTTGAGTGATTCTTGTTGCAAAAATTTCATTGATGTCTTATCTTTTAGGCACAACAAACAACTAAAATTAACAGGCACTGTATCACTCAAGAGAATTAACAAATAGTAAGTGTGCGCTCTCGAAAACAGAAAAATTGGAGTAGATTGCTCTCTGGAAATTTTTGGAGATGTTCAAACGAAAATCCAGTGGATTGGAGCATGATTATGAACTAAAATCATACATGAATAAAAGATTAAAATCTCAAGACCCTAAAGTATCACAACCAACGGTGAAAATGGTTGAATCTTGGCAAGAAAACTATCCAACCATCCACACGCATAGTGTAAGCATCATTTGCGTAGTTGTGAAATGGTGGCATTGTTTCAAGCTTAGTAAAACAGCAAAGTGAAAGAAATAAATGGTGGAAATGAAGCAAAAGTGAAGAAGAAGACCATAGACAAAACTTAAACGGTAGAAAAATGAAAAACAAGCAAGATTCACCGATTAAAATGCAAGAAACTCAATAGAATGAAGTAAATGGTGTTGAACTTTAAAGGAAAGCTAGTAAATGATGTGAACCATAGCAAGCATGGAAATCTACAAATAGAGTGTAGAACACTCTTGTAGTCTCATAGTGCATGGACTCAATGAAGAAACACAATAGGAACACATAAACACAACAAATGAACGGTGAAAGATAAAGAACAATGAAAGAAGAAGAAGAGAAGAGATGAAACAACAAGGAAACAATGAAAACTAAACAAGCTATGGATAAAACCCTTACCAAACCAAGAAAAGTGACTACTCCACTGTTAGGATGGCTCTAGATACCACTATGATGGAGGAAGTATGGAAGAGTGGAAGGCAAGTTTGTAGGCTCTTCCTTGTAATGGATAGGTGAAATGGTGAATGATTTAGAGGTTGTTCTAGCCTAGGAAGGGGGCTAGAGGTAAAGAGAGTAAGCTCTCTAAAAGATGACTCTCAAGTGGCAATAGTGAGGAGTGTTCTCAACTCAAAGTGTCTATTGCACAAAAATTCAAGAGTAAAAATGTAAAAATGGTCTACTTTTGGCTTTTATATGTGAGCCTAAAAGCTAGACTAATTCTTGGCCCTTAGATCAAGCTTGGAGGAGAAGCTTTAATCATCACCCTTGGAAGGTGGCTTGGAGAAGGAGGCATCTTCCTAGCTTTTGGATGAAGGCTTGGAAAAGAAGACACTCGCTTAGCCCTTGGATGACGGAGGTGCATGGAGTATGGACTTGGCTCCATGGGATGCATGATTCATGAGGTCTAGGAAAGAGTTCCACTTAGTCCACCTTGGACTTTTGATAGCTCATGCCCACCCCTCTTATTGGGCTTTGTCAAGCCCAATTTTAATAATTCAACTACACATTATTTGACTTATTATTATACAAAGAAAGGCCTAAACAATGGCCAATCTATTGCTATTCTATTGCTCTTTGATACACCTCTTCAAATCTTCATATCTTCTTTGGCCAATATGAATAGGTTTGGGCCATCTTGAATAAAGCCTAATTGGATCTTTTTGAACATGTCCCTTGTTATTGGGCCTCTTGATGGGCTTAGGCTTAAGATACATGTGGGCCATGGATTGGGCCTTGAGCATGATATGGGCCTAGGCATTGCCCAAGCTATAAGCCTTGTTGGGATCACATCACTAACTCTAGAGTGGTCAACAAATGTCATCCTAATTTCTGAAGTAAGCGGCCTAGGCCGCTATGTGCTTTCGGTTGTTTGTTACTGACTTAGTTACGTCTGTTGGGTATTGTGTAGGCGGACTTGGCCGTGCAGTTTTACTAGTCCGCCTAGGTGTAGTACACCAGTTCCCCAGCCTTTGTCGGTGGAGGTGTGGCGGCAAAAGTTTTCAAATGTGCGTGTTGTTTGGGCTGCGGAGAACAAATATAAATATAAAAAATAGAAAGAAAAAGAGAAATAGAAGAACGAGAAGTTAACGTAAGGTCTCTGATATTAGTAGACCTAAGGTCTCTGATATTAGCAAACCTATATTTTTCTACTATTGGTTAATTGGAAGAGGTTTAAAGGTGCATCAATTATGCTACCATTGCTTTTGTATGTTAATTAAGAATTAGGTGTGGTTACTAGCTGGCCATGGTCATGATGGCTGAAGGAGCAGGAAGCAACATCTGCTTTTAGCCTTATCCCACGTCTCGAGGTAGGAAGGGAACAGAGCACTGGCACAACAAATATCATCACATTTCCTTCATCCAACAACTTTCACCTTCTTCATTCATGCTTGCTTTCCCTCATCATTTGGAAAACAAAAACAACATCATTCATCATCTCCATTCGATAACAAAACCAACACACATTTCCAATTACGACATTCCTCCTTCATTTTCAATTTTTGTTTCATAATTATCTCCACCTTTCATTCCATTCGGCCATTAGAACCTCTGTTCATACTCGCTCATCATCATCTTCATCTCACACTTGCATGAAAACCATAAAGAATAGAGATTTCACATGACCATCACACCTACATTCATCTTCGCCAACCTTCTTCCAACTACACCATCATAATCCATCATCCTTTCATTTCAGTCCACCCCATTATTCCTACGCAACACATATCCCTACCACCACTAACGCACCTCCATCACAAACAACCAAGCACCCACACACGGTCCTAACCAAAACTATCAACACTGTCAGGCACTCCTTCATCATGCCTACACGACACCGTCACATTTCATCTGTATAAAAATACAAATTAGAGCAGAGAACAAAGAGAAGAAAGGGGAACGTAAGCACAAACAACAATGTCGCCGACAAGTCAAAGTTTCGAACGAAAGGTAATAGTGTCGTTGCGGCTACCATGAATCGATGGGGAAGATGTGGCTAGTCACGGTATTGTACCTAGGGTGCCTCGTGCAAAAGAAGGAAAAGAAGTAGCGTCGCCGACGATGCTCTTGGTCGGCCATGTCAAGGAAGAAGTCGCCCAGGTCTCGTAGGGGGAGGAGACGCGAAAAGGGAACGATTGGGGAAGCTTAGTTCCCGTTGGTGATGCCTCCGGTGGTAGCCATCATCGATGGTGTCGTCTCTCGTCGGCGGAGGGACGTGTAGTGACACTAGTTGCTATTAGAGTCGTGGTGGTGGTCTGTGGTGACGAGAAGAGACTGTTGCCATTGGTATTTACTCGCGCACCCCCCATTTATAATCTTTGTACCTCCATTATTTGTGTTGGATTGTTTGTGTATTTCTCTACCCCTAATATTTGCTTGCCCCGCACCCTATATTTGTTTTGGACTTGTTTGCCGTTATTGTTTAAAGCCCATGTTTCACTACGAACACCTCCAATGACTACTTCCTGCACCACCAAGTTTACTAACTCCACCGCTCATTTGTGTATTACTCATATTTTGGGCTTGTTTTATATTTTACTCTTCACACTCCTACATGTGATAATCCCACACCCTTATGTCTTTGTTTATTGTTTTTGGGTCTGTTTTGTGTTTACTTCATGCACCTCACACATTATTCAAGCACCCTCCCATTTTTGTTTTTCCACTTTTATCCTTTTTATAATGCCACATGTTCCTGCAGAGGACAAATAAGATGAGTTAGGCACAAGCGTCACCTTACCATGTAGTCCGCTATCTCCTCAGTTGGCCTATTCTCGGTTGATACATGTCAGCTTGAACCCATAAGGGGTTACCTGCAGAAGAGTCTCCGACGCTCAAGTAAGTCAAAGCTTTTAGAGGGTTAAATTAGTGATTAATGAATACGTACCTTTAATTACTGGGGTCCACGTGTATTTATAGAGCATTAATGATGTCTGATTACCTCATGGGTCGGGCCTTGACTTGGGCTCTAACTTGGGCCATGAGTGGGCTTGGGCCCTAACCCAGGCCCTTAAGACCTATTGAATGTGGGGGCTTCTATTTTTACTAAGTTTATTAGAGTTGTCGACCTGGGCTTTAATCCTATCGAGTCTGCTGGAGTAGCCGGCCTGGACCGGCTACCTATCTGAGGTTACATGAGGTGTAGGTTAAAACCAGTACAAGTTAGGTTGACTCGACCAAGGCTGAATACTTGGCTGCCTTGATATATACGTTGCTTACTTATTTGGTCGAGTTTGGTTAGGTGGGGTACACCAGTCCCCTAGCCTTGTCCGATAAGACTTGTCGGTCAAGGGTGACATGTGTTGGTATGTTGGCGGAACCGGCTAGGTGTGATACACCAGTCCCCCAGCCTTTAAGTGTGATGAACAGTGTTAAGGCTAAAAAGGTGGTAACCGTCTGAAAGTAGGTGAAGGGGTGTTAGATAGGTGAAGGTGAAGGGGTGGTAACCGTCTGAAAGTAGGTGAAGGGGTAATCGTCTGAAAGTAGGTGAAGGTGGTAACCGTTTGTTAAGCCTTTAAGTGTGTTGGTTTGTTTTGGCGGGAAGGGGTTTTCGTCGTTTGGAATCCTGGACTATAAATATAGTTTTCAAAACGGGTGAGGGGTTACTTGGTTCATTTGCGAGAGTTTTGAATTCAGAGATCTTGTGCGCATCATATTGTCCGACTAGTTCCCAAATTTGGCCGACATCTCCCCGTAAACACGAAAATAGCTATGTCTAGTAGCGATAGTATATCGTTATCTACGTCTAGTAGTAATGAGAGTACTGAGTCAGAGAGAAGTAGGGGTAGACAATTTGACGAAGAGGGTACAAGTTCTAGGGGCATGACGAGTGGGATTCCAATGGAGACAGTGAGGGAGGTTCGAGAAGATCCCCCTAAAGAGTTGGCAGAAAGTAACTGGCCAGCTAAAGGCGGCTATGGGTGGGCGGCTGCCGACGTCCGGAACCAATCATCTTTGTTCCGGTGGTCTCGTCTACTGAACTCCTGGTTAAACTGCACACCTATCATCTCCAAGGGCGTTAGTGGGGACATTGTTTCCCTGGAGAGAGTTAGTGCCATCGACCGGGTATACCATGGGCAGGAGGGTGCTACAGAGAAGTTTTTCTACAGGCATATGTGCCATTTTTCTCAACTTCATGTGCGGTTACCGTTAGACGGTTTCACTATGGGCATATTGCGCGCATTGAATGTGGCACCTACGCAGCTGCATCCGAATAGTTGGGCCTACTTGCAGGCTTTCCGCATCTTGTGCCAAACCTTATATTTGGAGCCCACTCCTTACGCTTTTTTGTACTTTTACGACACCAGACCCCGCCGACCGGCTACTTGGCTATCCTTGATAAGTCGCCCCAGTATCAACAGATTGGATGCATTTTCCCAGTCCTTCAAGCATTTCAAGGACAGGTACTTCAAGGTTGTCGTTAAAGAAGGAGGCAACACTCATTTTTTGAACGCAGATGGGAGTACCAAATTCCCTTTTAGTTTGACAAGCAACCCTTCTCGGTATAAGGACATGGGGATGGATGAATTATCGGCTGGTGATAAGGAGGTGGTGGACATCTTGTTGAAGTTTGTTGATAAGTTGCCCACTAAGGGCCTAGTTAGAGTTATAATTCGGTGCATCCGATAATAGATATTGAAGGTATCTGTTTATTACTTAAACTGTGTTGATAATTCTAAGTTGTTTTGATCCGAGTTGTGATGTATTATTGTAAGGCACATGGCACAATCTAGCAAGAAAAACTTGGCGCTTTTCCAAAAGCTGAGGAAGGAGATGGCCGCTAAGGCCAAGGCAGCTGGGAAGACCGATGTTCCCAACTTGCAGGAATCTATGGTGGAGGTGCATGTGCACGGCGGGACGAAGAGGAAGGCTGAGTTGCCGCCTCGACACGGGAAGGGAAAACACGTGAAGAAGGTGAGGGCGGCCTTGCTCGGAACGGGGTCGGCTAGTGGGGCAGGGTCAGCCATTGGGGAGAAAGGGTCGGAATCTGGTTTGATCGAATTACCAGAAATATCTGTGAGGAAGGATATTTCAATTACCCTCCCAGATACCATTGTAAATTCTATTGACGACATGGATGCGGACCATATTGTGAGGACGATGGTCGAGTTTGGAAGCAAGGCTTCAGTATTGAGCCGGCGTGTGGGGTCTCTATACAAGAGGGAAGTGAAGGAGGGGGGCCGGGAAAAGGTGGAGGAGTTGCAGGGAAAGGTAGACAAGCTAGAGGAGGAAAAGGATGCGCTGGAGAAGGCGAAGGAAAGTTGGGATGCTGAGAGAAAGAGGTTGGCAACGTGGAGGGTTCGCTGTTTGGATTCTGAGGAAAAGTTGAATAAGAGAATAAGGGAATTGGAGGAAGATTATGATGATTTGAAGGATAAGTATGACGGAGCTGTTGGTGAGCTCGATGATCTAAAGAATAGCATCATACAAGAACACATTAACGATTTTGAGAAAGGGCTACGTCAAACGGCATTTTTTCATGGGGGAATCGATGTTACGGACGTGAAGTTTGATGTTAACAAGGATGTCATTGACGGGAGGCTTGTGAATGAAGATGAAGGCAGTGGTGGTGAGGAAGCGGAAGCGGGGGTGGAGGAGAAGGCGACTGAGGGGGTGAATAAGGCGGTTAATGCTGGAGAGGTGGCTCTTGATGCGACAGAATAGGACTTTAACTTTAATTGATTCAAAAACATTTGAGCCTATGTCTGTAATAGCCGGTACATTATGTTACGTTGGTATATTTGTATTTATGTTTAATTTGATTAATGTTCTATATGTTATGTGTCTACTGAGTTTCGATGATATGTAATGTATGTGTGACGCGATGATTTGTATGTTAAGGGTGTTCGACCCAGGCTGCTTACTTGGGGTAAGGGTGGGGAACTTAAACGCATTAACCACGAGTAAAGGGTGTTCGACCCAGGCCGCTTACTTGGGGTAAGGGTGGGGAACTTAGACGAATTAACCACGAGTAAAGGGTGTTCGACCCAGGCCGCTTACTTGGGGTAAGGGTGGGGAACTTAGATGCATTAACCACGAGTAAAGGGTGTTCGACCTAGGCCGCTTACTTGGGGTAAGGGTGGGGAACTTAAACGAATTAACAACGAGTAAAGGGTGTTCGACCTAGGCCGCTTACTTGGGGTAGGGGTGGGGAACTTAAACGAATGTGAAAGAAAACACATGAGAAAAAACGTATAGTTGGGAACCCTTCTTTTTATTTATTGAATAGGGATGCCTCGTTAAAACATCTCTGGCCAAAACCCTCCTTAGGGAAAAAAAGACCAGGCGAGGAAAAAGAGTGCAATCGGGGTTACAAGTATTGGTTCGATTAGAATATACATTCAGCTGAAGTAGAATTTGAGGTGGGATACATTCCAAGTGTTGGGAATCTCTTCCCCAGATAAGTGTTCTAAGTGATAAGCTCCTCCTCCTGCATCTTCGCGTATACGATACGGGCCGTCCTAATTTGCTGAGAACTTGCCATCCTTCTTTCTGGCACTGTTGGCCATTCTCCATACTAGGTCCCCGATGACGAATGATAGTGGACATAGATTTGCATTATATTTCTTGGCAGCTCGTTGTTTGGCAGTTAAATTGCGTATCTGGGCTTTTTCTCTGAGTTCGGGTAGAAGGTCGAGTTGTAAGGCCATGTTTTGGTGATTGTGGGTTGGGTCGTACAGTTCTCGGCGTAGGGATGGTTCGCCAATTTCTACAGGTATAATGGCGTCTACGCCGTAGACTAGGCTGAATGGGAATTCGTTAGTTGATGATTGAGGGGTGCATCTGTAAGCCCATAGTACTTCTATTAATTCTTTGGGCCATCGGCCTTTGGCGGTATCCAATCTCTTGCGCAGCTCCACGAGGATAACTTTATTTGCCGCTTCTGCTTGTCCATTGGTTTGTGGTTGTTCTACAGAACTTGTGATGTGCTTGATGCCTAGGCCGGTGTAGAATTTGGCTAACTCTTTGTCAATGAATTGTCGGCCATTGTCTGTGATGATGGTATGTGGCACACCATATCTGCATATAATGTCCTTCCACACAAATTGTTGAACTTGATAGGCCGTGATGGTAGTTCGCGGCTTGGCTTCTATCCATTTAGTGAAGTAATCGACGACTACAATTAGGAATTTTACTTGCCCCTTGTCGGGTGAAAAGGGGTCAAGAATGTCCATTCCCCACTTAGCGAATGGCCATGGGGATAGTATGTGGTGTAGCTGTTCTTGTTTCTGGTGAATAAGGTTGCCATGTTTCTGACATGGTTTGCATTTTCTGACATAATCCTGGCAATCTGCTTCTATGGTCGGCCAAAAGTATCCGGCTCTAAGAACTTTAGTAGCCATGGTGTGTGCGCCAGAGTGATATCCACAAATACCTTAGTGTAGTTCTTTGATAATATAGTGCGCTTGCTCTGTCGTGACACACTTAAGGAGGGGTTGACCATATCCGCGTTTGTAGAGGTCGTCGCCTATCATGGTGTACCTGGCAGCCTTAGTCAGCCAAGTTTTGTCTGCATCGAGGGGGGTTGCCGGTTTTGAGGTACTGGATGTAGCGGGTGGTCCAGTTTTGGCTTTGGGAGGAGGTGACGTTGTTAGCTATGGTATGGGTTAAATTTTGACAAGTGTGTGTGATGGAAGGTGTGGATAGTGTTTGCTGTAGTAAGGATCGGTGACGGTTTTTTAGCTTGGTGCTGGCCAATTTGGAGAGGATATCGGCCCTGATGTTGTCGGTCCTTGGGATGTGTTCGATGCGGACTTGTTCGAAGGCGGATTGGATGACTGCACGGACCAGATGGTAATATTGTAGAAGGATGGGGTCTTTAATCTGAAACTCGTCATTTAGGTGGCCTACAATGAGCTTGGAGTCGGTTTTTCACGTTAATTTCTTGACGCCTACCTGACGGGCTAGGGAGAGGCCGACGAGGAAGGCTTCGTATTCGGTTTGGTTGTTTGACGTTTTGAAGGCAAAGTGAAGGGAGTTTTCAATGAGGATGTCGTTGGGGCCTTCTAAGACGATGTCGGCACCGACACCTCTTGGATTTGAGGAACCATCTACATGAAGCGTCCACTGCTCCTCTATGGGTGTTTGCTGTAGGTCGTTAACGAAGTCTAAGAGGCATTGGGCTTTGATGGGGCCATGGGGTTCATAGCGGATGTTGAATTCTGACAGTTCGACGACCCATGATGACATGCGTCCGACTAGATCTGGTTTTTGTAATATTTTTTGGATTGGGTAGTCAGTTTTAACGGTTATGGTGTGGTTTTGGAAATATGGGCGTAGGCAGCGTGCTGCGTGGACCAAAGATAGGGCCAGCTTTTCTACTATCTGATATCTAGTTTCAGGATCTTGCAACGTTCTGCTCACAAAATATACAGGATGCTGGGTGCCTTCTATTTCTTGGACAAGCGCGGCGCTGACGGTATAATCAGTGGCTGTGATGTATACAACCAGGGGTTGATGGGTGTCCGGCTTGTGGAGGATAGGTGGGGAGGTTAGGGTTGTTTTCAGTTTTTGGAAAATTTGTTCACAATCATCAGTCCACGTGAACCGGGTGGATTTCTTTAGGAGTTGTATTATGGGTTGGGTTTGTTCGGCTAGTTTGGGTAGGAAGTGGGAAATGGCTGTGAGACGGCCAATGAGACGTTGGACCTTCTTAATAGTAGTGGGGCTACGCATTTCGATGATGGCCTTGCATTTTTCAGGTTTGGCCTCTATGCCGCGTTGGGTTAACATAAAACCAAGGAATTTACCCTAGTCAACGCCGAATATACACTTGTTAGGGTTGAGGCGGAGGTTGTATTTGCGTAGTGCGGAGAAGACTGCTGACAGGTCCTCGGCATGTTGGCGATGACCTGGGGACTTGACAACCATATCGTCGAACTATACTTCGACACAGTGTCCCATTAGGTGGCTGAAAACTTTGTCCATCAGTCGTTGGTAAGTTGCTCCGGCGTTTTTGAGGCCAAAGGGCATGACCCTATAGAAGTAATTGGCATCGTCCATGATGAAGGCGGTTTTGTGCATGTCTGATGAGGCCATGGGAATTTGGTTATACCCAGAATACGCATCCAAAAAACTAAGCATCTTGTTCCTTGTCGCACCGTCCACGAGTCGATCAATATTGGGTAAGGGGTAAGCGTCGCGAGGGCAAGCCTTGTTTAGGTCCGTGTAATCTACGCACATCCGCCATTTGCCATTGGCTTTCTTCACCAAGACAACGTTAGAAAGCCAAGTGGTGTACTAAGCTTCTTCTATAAATCCCGCTTAGTAACTTGTCGGCTTCAATCTTGGCTGCTTGCCGACGTTCTTCGCCAAGCTTGCGTTTTTTCTGGGATACATAGCGGGCTTCTTTATATATGGATAGTTTGTGGGATGCCACTTGGGGGTCCACTCCAGGGAGGTCGGCGGCTGACCAGGCGAAAAGATCGGTGTTGTTGATGAGGATGGGTGTGATGGTGGCACGCTCGTTAGAGTTTAAACCGGTGCCTAGATTAATAGAGTGACCATTGGGAAGCTCTAGAGGGGAGGTGTCCTCTACTGGTTCAAGGCGAACATCCTGGCCTATTTTGGGGTCAAGATCTTCGCCGGCTAGGGCTATGGTGGAGCCAGGGGGTCGTTCGATATGGTTGGTTTGTTGGATCGGGAGTTGTGGTCACAAGCTGGCCATGTAGCATTCGCGTGCCAAGCACTGGTCGCAGTGGATAGTAAGGATATCGCCGAACGGGGCCGGGAACTTCATGGCCAAGTGAGGGGTGGAAACGACGGTGCTGAGGGTATTGAGGGAAGGACGACCCAGGAAGATGTTGTAGGATGTTGGCGCGTCGACGATAAGGAAGCGGATTTGGATGGTTTTGGTTTCGGCCCCCTCCCGAAAGACGGTGTGGAGGTCAATGTAGCCCTGGGTGGATACCTGTTCACCAGAGAAGCCATATATTGGCTCATCATATGGGACCATGACGGTGTCAGGAAGTTGAAGTTTTTGGTAGGTGGCCAAATATAGGATATGAACGGAGCTTTCTTGATCGACGAGGACTTTCTTAACAGCGTAATTTTCGATTTCAACGGTGATAACCATGGGGTCATCTTATTGATGGTCGAGGCCGTGAAAGTCATCATATGTCAAGACGATAGGAGGCATATGGCGTATGTGGTGGGAATGGGTGATATGGTTAATAGATTGGATATGGTGGAGGTTTTTTTTCTGGTAGAAGAAGTGGATCCTCCGCTAGCGAAGCCACCAGAGATGGTGTTAATGGTGCCATGTAGAGGAGGGTCGGCAGGGGTGATGTCGGTGCGGGCCAGCTCCGGTTCTTGACTGGTGGGTTGGACGGGGCGTCTGTCGTGACGGGAGTCATGTGGAGGACGTCTGTGATCAGATCGAGGGGGGTGGCGGGATCCCATGAACCGACAACGTCAGGGCCGACATCCTTTCCAAATTGGCCAGCACCAAGCTAAAAAACCGTCACCGATCCTTACTACAGTAAACACTGTCCACACCTTCCATCACACACACTTGCCAAAATTTAACCCACACCGCAGCCAACAACGTCACCCCCTCCCAAAGCCAAAACTGGACCACCCCCTACATTCAATACCTCAAAACCGGCAACCCCCCCTCAACGCGGACAAAACTTGGCTGGCTAAGGCCGCCAGGTACACCATGATAGGCGATGACCTCTACAAACGCGGATATGGCCAACCCCTACTTAAGTGTGTCACGGTAGAGCAAGCCCAATATATCATCAAAGAGCTACACGAAGGAATTTGTGGTTATCATTCCGGTGCACGCACCATGGCTACAAGAGTTCTAAGAGCCGGATACTTCTGGCCGACCATAGAAGTAGACTGCCAGGATCATGTCAGGAAATGCAAGCCATGTCAGAAACATGACAACCTTATTCACTAGAAACAGGAACAACTACATCACATATTGTCCCCATGGCCATTCGCTAAATGGGGAATGGACATCCTCGGCCCCTTCTCACCCGGCAAGGGGCAAGTAAAATTCCTAATTGTAGCCGTCGATTATTTCACTAAATGGATCGAAGCCAAGCCGCTAATTACCATCACGACCCAGCAAGTCCAACAATTTGTGTGGAAGGAAATTATATGCAGATATGGCGTACCACATACCATTATCACAGACAATGGCCGACAATTTATTGACAAGGAGTTAGCCAAATTCTACACTGGCCTAGGCATCAAACACATCACAAGTTCTGTAGAACATCCACAAACCAATGGGCAAGCAAAGGCGGCAAATAAAGTCATCCTCGTAGAGCTGCGCAAGAGATTGGATACTGCCAAAGGCCGATGGCCCGAAGAATTAATAGAAGTAATATGGGCTTACAGATGCACCCCCCAATCATCAACAAACGAATCCCCATTTAGCCTAGTCTACGGCGCAAACGCCATGATACCAGTAGAAATTGGCGAACCATCCCTACACCGAGAACTATACGACCCAACCCATCAACCCATCCTTACATCTCGACCTTCTATGGAGAATGGCCAGCAGCGCCAGGAAGAAGGATGGCAAATTCTCCGCCAATTGGGATGGCCCGTACCACATACGAGAAGATGCAGGAGGAGGAGCTTATCGCCTAGAACAATTATCTGGGGAAGAGATTCCCAACACTTGGAATGTATCCCACCTCAAGTTCTACTTCAGCTGAGTGTGTATTGTAATCGAACCAATACTTGTAACCGTGGGTGTACTCTTTTTCCTCACTTGGTCTTTTTTCCATAAGGAGGGTTTTGGCCAAGGAGGTTTTAACGAGGCACCCCTATTCAATAAATAAAAAGAAGGGTTCTCAACTATACGACTTTCTATATGTTTCTTTTCATTTGCATTCGTTTAAGTTCCCCACCCTTACCCCAAGTAAGCGACACGCATACACCACATGTAAACAAAACACAACATACATAATAACATGCAGAACCTTAATCGCATTTAAACATAAGTGCAATGAACCAATGTAGCTAAATGTACCAAATATTACAGACAGTCTCAAATAATATTCTCGAGTCAATTAAAACAGAAATCCTAGTCTGTAGGGACAGGTGCATCCTCGGCATCGGCCGCCATCTTCTCCTCCTCCGCCACCTTCTCCTGCGCCTCCTCATTCCCACTGTCCTCATCCTCCTGGACCAACTTCCCGTCAATAACATCCTTTTTCACATCAAACCTCGAATCCGTTACGTCCACATCCTGATGGAAAAAATCCGTCTGCCGCAATCCCTTCTCAAAACCATTGATGTGCTCCTGTATGATGTTGTTTTTCAGATCATCAACCTCACCAACAGCTCCGTCATACTTGTCCTTCAAATCATCGTAGTCCTCTTCCAATTTCCCTATACGTTTATTCAGCTTTTCCTCAAAGTCCAAGCAACGAACCCTCCATGTTGCCAACCTTTTCCTCTCCGCTTCCCAACCTTCCTTTGCCTTCTCCAATGCAGCCTTTTCCTCCTCCAGCTTATCCACCTTCCCCTGCAACTCCTCCACCTTTTCCCGGCCACCCTCATTCACTTCTCTCCTATAAAGCGACCCCACACGCCGGCTCAAAACTAAAGCCTTGCTCCCAAATTCGATCATTGTTCTCACAATGTACTCCGCATCCATGTTGTCAATAGAATTGACGATGGTATCTGGGAGGGTAATTGCAATATCCTTCCTCATAGATATCTCCGGCAGCTCGATCAACCCAGATTCTAGCCCCTTCTCCCCACTGGCCAACCCCGCTCCGCTAGCCGACCCCGTTCCAAGCAGGGTCGCCCTTACTTTCTTCACATCTTTTCCCTTCCCGGGTTGAGGCGGAAGCTCAGCCTTCCTTTTCGTCCCGCCGTGCACGTGCACCTCCACCATAGATTTTTGTAAGTTGGGAACATCAGTCTTCCTAGCCGCCTTGGCCTTAGCGGCCATTTCCTTCCTCAACGTTTGAAAAAGCGCCAAATTCTTATTTCCAGACTGCGCCATATGCCCTACAATAATACATCACAACTCGGATCAAAACAACTTAGTATTATTAACACAGCTTAAGTAATAAACAAATACCTTCGATATCTATTATCGGGTGCACCAAATTATAAACTGTAACTAGGCCCTTAGTGGGCAACTTATCAACAAACTTCAACAAGGTCTCCACAACCTCCTTATCACCAGTTGACAATTCATCCATGCCCATGTCCTTATACCGAGAAGGATTGTTTGTCCAACTAAAAGGGAACTTGGCGCTTTCGTCTGCGTTCAAAAAATAAGCTTTTCCTCCTTCTTTAACGACGACCTTGAAGTACCCATCCTTGAAATGCTTGAAAGACTGGGAGAAGGCATCCAGTCTGCTGATGCTGGGGCGACTAATCAAAGACAGCCAAGTAGTTGGCCGCCGAGGAGTGGGCTCCAAGTATAGGGACTGGCACAGAATGCGGAAAGCGTGCAAGTAGGCCCAACTATTCAAAGATGATTGGTCACGAACGTCAGTAGCTGCCCACCCATAGCCACCTTTCGCCGGCCAGTTGCTCTCCTCCAACTCTTCGGGGGGGATCCTCTCGAACCTCCCTCACAATCTCCATTGGCATCCCACTCGTAACAACCCCAGAACTCGTACCCTCTTCGCCAAGTTGCCTATCCTTACTTTTATCTGACTCGGTACTTTCACTGCTACTAGACGTAGACACGCTACCACTACTAGACATACCTGGTTTAATTTTTACGAGAAGATGTCGGTTGAAATTGGGAACTAGTCGGACAGTATGACGCGCACAAGATCTCTGAATTCAGAACTTTCGCAAATGAAACAAGTAACTCCTCACCCGTTTTCAAACCTATATTTATAGTCCAGGGTCCCAAACGACGAAAACTCTTCCCGCCAAAATAAAACCCCAGACCAATCGACACCATCATTGCGAAAGATATGACTTTTGAAAAACGACGACGCCAAAACTTCTTGATTGGACCCCTGACACCCTTTCACCTACCTTCTGACGGTTACCACTTTTTAGCCTTAACACTGTTCGCCACACTTAAAGGCTGGGGGACTAGTGTACCACACCTAGTCGGTTCCGCTAGTATACCAACACAACCAACATATATCACCCTTGACCGACGACTCCCATCGGATAAGGCTGGGGGACTGGTGTACCACACCTAGCCCAACTCGACCAAATAAGTAAACAATGCATATACCAAGGCAGCCAAGCATTCAGCCTAGGCCGAGTCAGCCTAACTTGTATCGGTTCTAACCTATACATCTAAAGGAACAACCTGCACCTCATATAACCTATATATATCGTCAAGGTAGGTAGCCGGTCTAGGCTGGCTACTCCAGCAGACTCGGTAAGATTAAAGCCTAGGCCGACAGCTCCAATAAACTTAGTGAAATAGAAGCCCCCGCGTTCAATAGGTATTAAAGGCCTGGGTTAGGGCCCAGGCCCACTCATAGCCCAAGCTAGAGCCCAAGTCAAGGCCCGACCCATGAGGTAATCAGACATCATTAATGCTCTATAAATACGCGTGGACCCCAGTAATTAAAGGTACGCACTCATTAATCACTAATCTGACTCTCTGAGAGCTTTAACTTACTTGAGCTTCGGAGACTCTTCTGTAGGTAACCCCTCATGGGTTCAAGCTGACATGTATCAACCGGGGAGAGACCAACTGAAGAGATAGCGAACTACATGGTAAGGTGACACTTGTGCCTAACTCATCTTATTTGTTCTCTGCAGGAACATTTTAAATCACAATTCAAAAACAATATAAAAAGAATAAAAGATATAAAATTTATTGTGCATGAGTGATATATAAATATAAATATATATATATATATATATACATATATATATATATATATATATATATATATATATATATATATATATATATATATATATATATATATATATATATATAT
>Ga0209589_1005328_pt1 | contig 21852 bp, 15 predicted proteins | sample CowpeawhiteBW_FD_187525 | JGI IMG/M metagenome (GOLD analysis project Ga0209589, IMG submission 187525) | Root nodule microbial communities of legume samples collected from California USA - Cow pea white BW (SPAdes) (version 2) | ecosystem: Host-associated > Plants > Roots > Nodule | place: USA... | reverse complement strand
ATATTTTTACTGTTTAAACTACATTTAGATAAAATATGAAACGTTAGTAAAAATAGAATATTTTCTAAATGTTTTATTTAAAATAAATAATATATTTTATTAAAAATAGGGATGTTACAAGGTATAGAGCCGGAACGGGACTAGTCTTAGGAGAAAATTTTTTACTACAGTTTTATTATGTCTTGTATTAAATTGTAAAATTTTATATTATCAGATTTGAATATTTTTTTTGAATTTCCCTAAGTATGGATTTAAGAGTATTTGACGATGAAATAAAGTTTTTAAAATTCTCGCGTTTTTGGGAGATGAAATGATAATAAATGATGTTTAATTTTATTTCTTTTATATTTTATTTAAATCAGTAATATCCGGTCAGGATGTTACACTATGAAACCTAAGAAAACAAGTATTGTCAACTATCCACTTTCAAAGATATTACGCAAAGAGGAGAAAACACATTTAATTTTTCATGGATTGCATTCAATGATTCTCTACGTCAAAGCTCTACAAACAATAACAACCAGAAATAGGCATCCAAGTAAATTGAAAGTTACTCAATGTAAAAACAGAGGGTTTACATTAGTCATCTCTCATAAAACTTATATAAAGACTTTTTAAAAAAAAAAAAAAAAAAGATGAACCAGAGTGATCATTTTGTAAATACCAAAATTGTATTGAAATTTGTTATCCTAAAACTTTGCCAAATCACAACTAGTTTAGAGAGTCTAACTATTGGATCCTTTTTAATAAGTTGAAACTATGATTTGTTGATCACTCAAACCTTGTGTTTGTATAAAAAAAAGTTAAAATACCTTTTTGGTCCCAATTTTCGTCATGTTTTGTCAAATAAGTCATAATTCTGGTTTTGTGTTCAAATAGGTCCCAATTTTCGTCAATTTTGTTCGATTGGATCATTTTTTGCTAACACCGTTTAAATCATTAACGACCATGACTAGTGATTGTCACATGTTACTTTGTGGTTTTTTGAATTTTTTATTTTTTTGATTTGTTTTAAAAAAATTTAATTTTTTTTAATTTTTTTTAAATGTCCACGTGTCAACCCAATAGCATGTCACGTGTCAAAGTTAATGTTCTATATACAATTTTGTCCCTATATTTGTTATTTTTGTTCCATTTAGTGCTAATTTTTTTTAACATGAACCAATTTGGTCCCTTTCCAAATTGAAACCAAATGTAATTTTTATATTAAAATTCACATTTTTTATTAAATAGTTTTATATAATATATGAAAATTCATATCATAACTTTGATATAAAAATTAAATTTGGTCACATCTTCGATAGGGACAAAATTGGTCAATTTTAAATAATTGGGACTAAATTGAACAAAAATAACAAATATAGGAACCAAATTGAATACAGAACATTGACTTTGACACGTGGCACGCTACTAGGTTGACACGTGGACATTTAAAAAAAAATCAAAAAAATTCAAAAGAATTCAAAAGAAAATTCAAAAAAATTCAAAAATATCACAAAAGTGACACGTGGTAGTCACTGTTCATGGCCGTTAATAATTTAAACGGTGTTAGCAAAAAAGGACCCAATTAAATTGATGAAAATTGGGATCTATTTGAACACAAAACCAAAATTAGGACTTATTTGACAAAACTTGACGAAAATTGGGACTAAAAAGATATTTTAACAAAAAAAAATGAATGGACTTGTCACAATAATACTTATTTAAGTCATCAGTGACTTATAGAAAATCTTTAAAAATCAAGTTAATTAAAAGCAGTGGCGGAGCACTTTATCAAGATATTTTTTTATTTTTTTATTTATTATGGTTTCAGTTTCTCACAAATTGTTCTCATATTCAATTCTTACCTGTTTTTTTCTTGATATTGAAGAGAAAAAGATTTATTATTTTTACTCTTATTTATCCTCTATCCTCTTCCTTCCATTCTCATGGAAGTAAAGAAGAAGGTAATTCTTTGGTATGAATTAATAGTGAAATATTAGTTTAATAATTTATTTAATGATCCTCTTTTACATTAATTGTTTATTTCATGAATATAGAAAAAAAAGATTGTACTGTGTGTTTTTTTCATAACCGAATCTTAATTGTGGTTCAATTATATGTCTTGAGTTTCTCACAAATTGTTCTCATATCTCATTCTCAACTGTTTTCTTTTGTTTTTGAAGAGAAAAAGATCTATCATTTTTGCTCTTATTTCTCCTCTGTTCTCTTCCATACTCGAGAGAAAAAAGAAGAAGAAGGTAATTCTTTGGTCTCAATTGATAGTGAAATATTAGTTTAATAATTTATTTAATGAGTCTGTTTTATATTAATTTTTTATTTTATGAACATAAAAGAAAAAATATTATAATGTGTGTTTTTTTATAACTGAATTTTAGTTGTAATTCCATTATATGTTTTGAGTTTCTCACAAATTGTTCTTATCTATCTTCTTTTGTCTTTTGTTTCCGAAGAGAAAAAGATCTATTATTTTTGCTCTCATCTTTCAACGATTTTCTTCCATTCTTGAAGAAATAAAGAAGAAGGTAATTCTCTCCTGTCTCACTTGATAGTAAAATATTAATTTAATCAGCTTCTTGTATATTAATTTTTTATTTTATGAAAATAGAGAAAAAATATTGTACTTTGTATTTTTTATAACTGGATTTTAAGTGCGGTTTGATTATTATTGAATTTTCTTTTGACAATTTTTTAGATATGTGTGATTTTTCTTTTAGTTATTGTTATACTAAATTATGTATTTAATTTTATTTTATTAGTGACAATAATTAAATTATAAATTTTTGATATATTATTTTGGCTCTTCCAATAATTCTTGTGAAGATCCACCACCGATTAAAAGTGACGAAGAGCAAAAAAAATATTGGGTTAAGCCAATAGTAATTTGTTGAAAAAAAATTTATTTAAGCTATAAATCATTTATGAAACTCTGTAGTGTGAGTTTTCATAATAAAACTTGACGTAATCTATATGATCAAACAAATTTGTATAAAACTATTGAATATCTTTGTTTTCTTTTAAACTATTATATTGGATGTTATAATTGTTTAACTAATAAAAAAAAAGAAAAACATAAAATAAAATTTGTAAAAGCATTTTATTAATTATCTACATTCATTTCGGTGCACATGCGATACATGTAAAAGACTGATAAATTATCTACATTTATTCTATTTTTTATACCCACCATATACAAAAATAAAATAAAATAGTTTTTTTGATAAATTTAAAACAAATTTTCTTAAACTTGCATTGGAATACATCGAATGGGTCCGTGTTTAGGTTTGTTATTATAATTAAAAAATAATTATTAAAATTTATGTTAAAATGTAAAACAAAGGTAAGAATAAGCTTATAGATGAATTAACATTATTAACTTTTATAAATTACGAAAAAATTATCTTTTTAAATCACAGGCAATTTTATCTCAATCTCTAGAACATAGAAATTTAAATATTAAAATTAGAAAAACTTTATTTTAAAGGAATAAGAATAAGAATATATTAATAAGAATAAGAATATATTAAAATCATGAAAAAAAATCTTCAAAATTCCATCCTTCCAAGCATCTAATCTCCCACGTCATTGAGACTCTTCCCTGTACAAACCAATCATAGCCCACTTTCGAAACACGTGGCGAAAATGTGCTTAAACAAGCATGGACCGTAAGAGCCACAAACATCACAGTTCGTGACAACAGCGTGTGCCCCCGTGACTGTGTGGATTACTCAACCGCAGTCCACAAGCCATAGAAAAAAAAACCGCTATATATATAAAGCTGAAGCGCGAGAAGTTGAAAAGGTTTGTGTGTGCGAAAAGGTTCCGTTTGTTTGATCAGAGTATTCTGGCTGAAAGGGATAGAAACTGCGACAAAATTTGCGGAGGGAGAAGAACGGGGAGTGAAAGAAGAAACATGAACGGCGGCGGAGAACACGTTGCAGCGGAGAGCGGCGTGCCGGTGGCAGCGGAGAAGGTGGTGCAGAGCGTGAAGGAGATCGTGGACTGCACGGAGCATGAGATCTACGCTGTGCTCGAGGAATGTGATATGGACGTAAACCGCGCCGTTGAGAAGCTTCTCTCTCAAGGTTTTACTCTTCGATACTGTGTTCCTTTGCTTGCTTTCGTTGTTGCAGTGGAACGTCTTGTTTTTTCCTTTTTCTCGTTGTTTTGTTGCATGAGAAATTGATGAAGATGAGAAAGTGTTTGCTTCCTTTTATATTTTAAGTTTGTGTTATGATTCTGTGGAGATTGATGTTTCCATACGCTATTTCAGAGATTGAAAGAAAGAAAGAATAGTCTAAAAGTGATTTCTCTGACTTCATTTTGTGCATTATGATTTCTCTGCATTATTTATCTATGAAATTAATTATAACGTGTCGGCACTTTTATAATGACTATCCTAGAAGTTTTAGTTCATGCGGCTACAGAACTAAAATCATTGCACGGATGGTGCATGAAAATTAAATTGTTGGTTTTTATATATTGTTTTTGGTAGATAACATGTGTATTTTCCGTGATTGGCAATTCTGCATCCTTTTATTTATTTGAATCTAATTAGGATGCATTGACATTGTGAATGATTACCAAGTACCACAATGCCATCCAATTATGGATTCTCGTATAATTAAAGTAATTGGCTTATGTAATAATTATTTTGTAAGTTATATCTAGAGTGGCGGCTTAAAAACCCTACTCTGAGAGTTATGATCTATGAATTGTTGGCATGATTTATATATCTTAAGCTTGGTAGTTTCCAATATCTCATCTGCAGATACATTTCATGAGGTGAAAAGTAAACGTGAAAAGAAAAAAGAGGTATTCCTCGTATGACATTGTTCATGATCATTGAGATAAGGTTGAATGTTGGAGGAATGATCTGTTTACTTTTTAAACTTCAAATGAAGGGGGCCTTCAATTCAAGGACTAGGGGTAAGAATGTAGGGTTGAGTCGCGGAGGCAAAACTAGCAGTGGCAGAGATTGCAGTGTTGTGCAAAGTGGATTAACACATATGACTTATAACGGTATCTTCTCTGATTGCGGAACATCATGCAATTTCTGGTACACGCACCTATTTTATTGACGTGGTTTTTTACTATTGCATTGCCTTACCTTGTCAAATATGTGTAACTTAATGTCAGAGCATTATAAAGCTAATGGCAAGGGGGAGGGTGGGTCAGTATGTGTTAGTGCTTCAGTTATGGGTCCTACAACTCATGATTTGATGAAAAGTATTAACAGGTGAGTTTTCTCATGCAATTTGGTAGCTTATGTGAATTCAAATTGTTAATGTTGATGGAGTGTGGTTTAATGTCACAATTTATTCCACAGGATAATCCATGTGTTGTTTTCTTGACATAGATTTGAGCATGTTTTTTATTGTGGTTTTGATGATTTTAGCCTATGATTGATTGTTCTGTCCATTTTTTCCTTCCTTTGAATTTTTTTTTCTTTTGCTTGTTATAGTGGAAATGATTTTTTTTTTCCAAATTGGTGTATTGGAAAGGGTATTCAATATGTACATGTATTAGAGATGAAAGGAAGTTAAATGTGACTAGGCCCAAACCCTCCCAAGCAAGAGAGAACACTCTTTGCACCTAATTTTCAACAACGACCCTCCTGGATGATTCTACAATCAAATGGACCCCTTTATAACAAAAGCACACACGTATGTATTGAACATTGCCAAGTAAGCAGCCAATCTAACTAAGCAAGTGTCACTACTTACCATACTTGGGCCTACGAGAATAGACCAACATAGGCTTATTTCTATTTGGGTGTTGCTTCCTAACAATACTTGCCCCTAATAGATTAGTACTCAAGGCTAAGCATAGGAATATTGTTCGGAATGGAGGAAGCAATCTCCCAAGTGGCCTTTTCAATGGGTTTGGACCTCCACAAAACTTGGCACTCATCACAGTTGCTAAAAGCCTCGCCCCACACAAGTGGCTAACACAACTTAAAGTAAGGGGGCATTGAAGGTCTCTAAAGTCAAACTTGGGGTAAAATTGGCTACTTGAGTGCTAGACGCGAGGGATCAGTTGAGTTATGAGACATGGGAGCTTGAGTTGTTAGACCACCTCGTCAACGTGTGCCATAATTTATAATGATCCAAAGTAATATGGGGAGAGTTTGTAGACCACCTCAACCTTTTTATACTTGCCTTTCGTCTATTTCTTTGGTGTCAATTCCAAAATCTGTAGGTGATGTCTTAGCTCATCCTGGTTGGTGTAAGGCCGTGCTTGATGAAATAAGTGTTCTTCAAAAAAGTAGATCTTGGGAGCTTGTCCCATCATCATTTGGAAAATTTGTTGTAGGATGTAGGTGGATTTTTGCTATCAAAGTTGGGCTTGGTGGTACTTTTGATCATCTTAAAGCTTGCCTTGTGGCTAAAGGTTACACACAAATTTTTGTTTTGTATTATGGTGATGCTTTTTCTCTAGTGGCAAAGATGGTTTTTGCTCACTTATTTATAGTCATGTCTAATCTTCAAAATGACCTCTTTCGCAACTAGATGTCAAAAATGTTTTTCTTAATGGGCGTAGTGAAGTGTCTGTCAATAGGGGAACCTACCCAATCAATATCATAGTACCCAGAGACTTGGAGATTTTCTTTATCTTCATATAGTAAACCTTGTCCTGGAGTCTTTTTGACGTATCTTAAAATACGAATGATAACATTCCAATGACAATACATGGAGCTTGCATGAACTAACTAACAACTCCAACTGCAAAAGATAGATAAAGTCTTGTAATAGTAAGATAAATTAGTTTTCCAACTAGCCTCCTATATAATTCTGCAGTAGAGAATGATTCACCTTCTTCTGTCATTAATTTTTGATTTGGGTCCATAGGACTATCTACTGGTCTATAGTTAAACATACTTGTTTCTTGTAGGATATCAATAACATAATTCTTTTGAGAGATTACAAATAAAAAAATCATGGACTAAGCGACTTCAATACTACAAAAGTATTGAAGCTCCCAAGATCTTTGGTTTGAAAGTGTTTACACAACAAGTATCCTTCAATTGAGTTATTTCAGCAACATCATTTCCTGTAATAACTATATTATCAACATATACTATTAAGAGAGGTATTACAATGAAAAACTGAATGATCTGCCTCATTGCGTTTTAGCCCAAACTTTTGAACTACTGAGCTAAATTTACCAAACCAAGCATGTGGTTATTTTTTGAGGCCATAAAGAGAGCGACACAACTTACAGATCTTACCAGACTCCCTGGAGCAACAAATCGAAGAGGTTGCTTCATGTAGACTTCTTTTTCAAGATCGCCATGAAGAGAGACATTTTTGATATCCAATTGATGGAGTGACCAATGATGAGTTGATGCCATGGCAAAGAAGAGATGAATCGTTGTCATCTTGGCCACTGGAGAGAAAGTATCACTATAATTAAGGCATAAATTTGAGTGTATCCTTTTGCAACTAATCTTGGCCTGAGGCGATCAACTTCACCATTCTAACAAACTTTTATGGCATAAACCCACCGACATCCCTAGGTGGAAGGGGAACTAATTCCAAGTATTATTTTAGTTGAGAGCCTGCATTTCTACAATCATGGTTTGTTGCCATCCAAGATGATCATTCATTTGCTTGTTTGGGAATAGTAATAGAAGACACTTGGACATAAAAGAACAATAGGAAGGCAAAAATCTATGGTAACTAAGAAAGTTATAAGTAGGATGTGGGTTTTGAGTGGAACGGGTACCTTTTCTAAGAGCCATGGGCTAGCCTGAATCATCATCACTCGGAGTCGTGGTATTGGGTGACAGTGGAGGAGAACTTATATAAATGGACTAGTTATTTGGGTTTCTTGTTGGTGGATGTCAATGGGTGGTGATGATGGATCATGAGGATTTTGATCAAGACTGGGATTGGAAAAAGCACTGGGAATTGTGGACTCAACTAATGGTATAAGAAGGACCTGTTGAATGAAATGAACATCTTGAACGAATGAAGAAGAGTAAGGAGTTTGTTAAGAAGTGAACTTTAAGCCTAACTCAACCCCACAAAACCAACTTGTAAGGTGAGGTTTGCACCCACTTATATACTCTAAACTGGTCTTATCACTAGTCGATGTGAGACTTCTAATACCTTCTCTCACGTTGAGGTATACACATCTCAAGCGTGAAATTTGACATTAATGGGTGGTTTGATAGTGGCCTGATAGGGGAAGGATATAATAGACCCAATAAAGATCAAATTTCGCTAGGATAGGTTTTAACCCATGGCTTTGATACCATATTAAGAAGTGAACTTTAAGTCTATTTCAACCCGACAAAACTAGCTTTTAAGGTGAGGTTTGCACCTATTTATATACTCTAAACTGGCCTTTCACTAGTTGATGTGGGACTTCGAACAAAGTCTATTAAAAAATTGTAACACTAGCATACATGTAGTACTTCTTGGTTTCAGGAGAGTAACATCCGTACTCTTTCGAAGCCGATAATAGCCTAAGAAGAAACATTTGATAACATGAGCAAAAAGTTTGTCTAACTCTGGAGACATGTCATGAACAAAACATACATAACCAAACACACAAGGAGAAACATGTAAGAGAGGATCATTTGGAAAAGGTATGGAAAAAGGATCCCTTTTATTGAGAGAAGAGGATGACATCCTATTAATAAAAGAACATGCAGTTAAGATGACATCTCCCATTGATGGACGAAAGTATTTGCACCAAGCAATAGGTACAAGTAGTCTCAACCAAGTGTTCGTATTGATTCTTGATTTCATTAAAAAATGATGTGAAGATAGGCAACAATCCAGTAGGGTCTTTCATAAAATAAATCCAAGTACATCTCGAATATTTATCAATGAACGTGACAAAATATCTAAAACCAAAGGATGAGACACGACTTGTCCCAAATATCAGAACGGATAATAGAAAAAGTAGAATTACACATTGATTTAGTCCTTTTAGGAAAAGATCTAACACATTGATTTAGTTGACATGACTTACATTCTAAAGTTTGAGGCCATTTTTTTTTTAATTTTGACAAATTGGGATGACCTAACTGATCATGTAAAAGTTTAGGACTTCGAGATGCAAACCATGACACATGTGGATTAGATCGAAAATAGTATAACCCTCTTGATTCATATGCTTCTCCAATTTGTCATCCTGTAACAAACTTCTGTATAACAAAGGAAGTGTCCTCAAAGGTTATTGAACAATTTAACGTTTTGATTAATTGGCTTAATGAGATTAGATTGAAAGGACAATTAGCATTGAAAAGCACAAATTTTAGATTTAAGGAAGGAGAAAGGAAACTTGACCAACTCCCTTTTGAGAAAATTTTAGAGCCATTAGCCAAAGTTATGAAATGATGTTTTTTTTTTTTTTGAAAAGAAAGGGATGAGAATAAAGAGGTATCACAATAGAGGTGATCAGAAGCACTTGAGTAAACTATCCATGAATTTTAACCCTCAATGGATTACGAAATACAAGTTGTTAAAGAGCTGGGATTCCCAGATGTTTGTGCCAAGTTGTTAGACTTCACCTCATATAATCTTGATATTCTTCATCAAAAAATTTGTAGTCAGCTCTTTTAGCCTTAAAGACATTGGCTGTCTTGTTAGGAAAATTATTCAAGGAGAAACAATTTTCTTGAGTGTGACCCATCCTCTTACATATGTGCATTGAGGACGTCCTCAAACTCCATGTCCTCTTCTAGTATTTCGTGCTCCTCTTCCTCGTGTGGCAACACAACAAATTTCCAGTGACAGAAAGGCGACACGTGGGTGACGTGCGACTAGCAATGGCAGACAAAGATGGGGTGTGATGAGGAGAGATAGGCTCCAAGACCACTGGGCTTGGCTGTCGCTCATAGAGGTGATCCAAATTCGGTGACCGTTGGAGAAAACTTGTGACGGTGGTTGGTGGCACCAAACGACAAAAGAAGGCAACCATAGTGAAAAATATACTGGAGACAATTGAGACTAGCAGAGTAGGATCAACCCGCTCCTATACCAACTTATGATTAAAAAGAGAAAAAATATATTTTGGATGGCTGGAAAAGCCCCCTATTATGATCTTTTGTTTATAATGATGGAAATCTGATACCAAAGAAGATGGAAGATAAAAAATTTGCACTAGACACCTAGGTACAAAACTAGATATAGCTGGAAGAGGTTTTCAACACTCTACTCCCTACTTAGACTTAATAATTACTCTAACATACTTAGATTTAATAATTATCCTAACAAGGTTGATTATCATTTTATTCAAGAAAAGATTATATTTAGGGACATCAAGAATGAATTTGTTAGCTCAAATAATCAATTAGCATTAGATTTTCTGTAAGTCTTTACAATAAGACCTATAATTGATGATATTTGTAATGAGTTTGGTACATACAATTTATATGTATCATTTTGATGGGGATTGTTAGATATTGTTAAGATATCATTAGAAATAGTTAGTTACAATATCATTTGTATTTGGGCTTAGCCCATATTTTTTTGTATGAATTTTTGTTATAAATACATTACCTATGTGTATATTTTACACAAGGAAATTAATCCTATACTTAGTTTTTAACTATTTTCACGTATACAAATTAAATAGTTAATATGACGTGTAAATGCTAAAAATAAAAAATTCTTGATAATTCAAAAGAGAATAGAGAACAAAGCAAAAGATTGGCAAGAAGAGTCTGAATAGTGAAATGATCATTGTTGCATTGAGAGAAGAGGCTGCCAGACACTAGAAAACGTTGAAATTGTGGGAACAGAGAACAAAGCATACAAAAGTAACGGAGAAAGAGAACATGATAAAGCATTATCACAAGGATGAAGAAAGCAGTCATCAATTAACTGAAAATCACCATGTCATGGAGTGCGCTAGAGTGCCAAAGAATGATGGGTGGTTCATCCAAAGAGTTGTGTCCAAATGAGAGTGCAAAAACAAGGGTTTCAATTGAAGCCTTTGTTTCAACCCTTTGTTTAAATGAAAGTGGCTGGAGAAATTATAAGATTGCTTGCCTAAAATACCCATTATTTTTGGTGCAAAAGTGGCTGCAACAGATGTGAATAGCCAGGTTCAACTATAGTGATGTTGGGCCATGATGTTATGGTGTAATAGCCAGCTCGAATGTATGAAATTGACTAGGATGCATAGGTGGTACAATTTTGTTCCTTCTCTTGCGTTTTAACCTATGCTGTTGGAGAGAACCCTGTCCATTAAACTCTTAAACTCTTGTTATCATGTTTTATGGCCAAGACTTTACCTTCCTTTATCTTGTTTTCATTGCACCTTGTTATGTCTCAAGTATTTTTTTCTCCACCTATAGCAATCATGTGAATATATTCGGTGGCTTTGATGCCTAGGATCTATGTTATTGTGTAAGCTCTTACTGCCATTGCAGTATCTTTATTAGTTACCAAATTCATGGTATAAACCAAATTGATAGTATAAGGTGAAAATATTTGTTTTATTTGCCTGCCTTTTATACATATTGATATTGCTTTGATTAGATTGTTACTGTTAATGATTAGTTTTTTAAATAAAATTTCTAACTACTCTCTATATGTTTTATTTTAAATTTAATGCAGTGATTATTTTAGTAATGATAATGGAAGACAGTCCCTAATAACAAGACATTCTGTGTTGGATTCTGTCCAAGCCTCTTCAGGACCTCAACCCTCCATCACAGGAGTGAAAAAAGGACATCTTTCAATGGCAGACATTGTAAGAATGGGTAGAACATCATCACAAGATGTTGTGAACAACTTTAATACCTCAGGAGTTTCTGCATGTAGAAATTTGGAGTCAAGCTTAGGTCTTCCCCGTCAAAATCATTCTGAGCAACAAGTTTTTCATGATGAATGGCCTGTAATTGAGCATCCAATTGCTAGAGATTCACAGGCACCAAATATGTATGCTTCAAATTCTAATGGGCCACTTGAGCATCCTAGCTTGCATGTAGCTGCATTATGTTCACACAGGAATAGTGATTTAGATGTAGCCCCAGTTTCATGGAGGGATGTTACTTGTGATGATGTTGTTTCCGAAGAAACTGAATCTGCTTTTATGTCTACCAAACATGCTCTTTTGAGCAGCAACACTGGACTACAATCTCATTCGAATCCTAACTTTGGGAATACTCTTTTCCCTGATCATCGTAGTTCGAATAAGCATCATGAAGGTAACTCTTCATTATTCTCATGTGTGGGAATATATAACAAGGTTAGACTATTCATTTGGTCCCTATTACTCTTCCTGTTTCCAATAAGTTTTAGTTCCTACATGAGAATTCTATAAATTTAGTCCCTCAACAGTTTTTTGGAGTTTGTCATAGCCAGAAAGTCCTTGCTGTGGTTTTACACCGCAGAAATTTTTTTCTGGTGTTAGCACTGACGACCAAAGTTTAACTTTTATACATTTGTAGGGAATAAAACTTATAGTTTCCTCATTAGAGACTAAAATGTGGACAACTATATATATAGTAGGGACTAAGTGAATGGTTTAACCTATATTTGAGAATACAAGTATAAAATTTGTAGACTACAGCTAGGAGTATCTGAAATGTTGTCATGTAAATGCACAATTATAAATTTGAAGTGTTCGGGCTTCTTTCTATGTAGTCAGATTAAAAACAGGTGTGGAGAGACTAAAATTAACTTTTTGAGAAACCACTTAAAAGGCCCACCCTAAATGGGTTTTTTGGTATTGTTATAATTATTGAAATAAGGGATATCTAGATTACATGTATACATAGATATACTCACACATCTATGTAGATATTATTATTATTATTATTAGAAATGTTTTTATTTATTATATCATATTTTTATTATTAGAAGATACGAAATCTCCTCTATTTATTTTTATTAATTTCATTTTCTCAATATAAATGAAACATTCTTGCTGTTCAAAAACACACGGTTTCAGGTCAATGACTCTCTTTTCTATAGTTTAAATAATACTTTGTTTTTTATAGAACCTATTGGTGGCATAATTGCATTTGATTCATGTAGGTGACTGCATTAGTGAGAGGATTTGGTTGTTTCTGTGCGATGATTGGCTTTTTCATTTTTTGGAGTATTGGAATTTGGAAGAGATATTTTTATAACAAACTATTGCAGTGTCTAACTGGGTATTCACATTTCTTTCCTAACGACTATGAAGTTGGTGTTGGAACCTAAATATTAAACCACCTTTTTATTGTCATTTTTTGTTAACCAGTGAATTGGATTACATAGTAGATCACGCACCTGACATTTGAATTGTGAATGTTTTCAATGTTGATGATTATAATTCCTTTTCCTCACTTCTGTAAATGTTTTTCTAGGAAGTTGTGTTGTCCTTGTATCAGAATCTGTAGTAAGTAATGAAACCAATATTTGGATATACTGCATTATTCATTCTTGAAAAATGGGAAAACGTTGTCTCATGAAATATTTATTAATCTTTCAGTTTTTTTTTTCTTTCTCAAAAGCTAGTAATGGATCGCTATTATTCTATTAAGATTATTCAAATAAATTTACTGGTGGTGTCTTTGTAGACATGTCATCTTCTGCTTCAATGTTCCAGCGATTAAGTATAGGAGAGTCTAAACCAGAAGTGCCAACATTTGAAGATGACCCTTCAGTGGTTATTCCAATTCATTTACAAGCATTGGGTGCCGACTGTTCACATTTGAGTTTTGGTACATATAATAGCGGCAGTAATTCTGCATCTGTGGTTCTTACTTCTACTCATCTTTCTAAAAATGTCATGGAAGTGAAGTCTGCAGCTGTAGATGATTCTTCAGCTGAGTTCCTGGATGCAAGGCAATTCTTTTTTTTTTTTCATTTCCTGTTTTGCGATATATAGTCTGTTTTGTCTATGGTACAACTCATTTTATTTTGTTATGTCTCTATTAGTTCTGTAGACTATGGTGATAAGCAGCTTGGATTTGATGTTCCTAAAAAAGCAGCAGGTGATAAAAACAGTGACTTCCTTTCATCTCCTAAGCAATGGCCTGTGAACCATATTATTCCTCAGGAAATTGTTGAGCATGAACACAACATTGCAGCATCTTTCTCAGACCTTAGTTTCCTAACATCTCGTTGGGTGAATACGTCACTGCCTTTGAAGCAGCCAGGCTTGGGGAGCCGAAACCATTCTACTTTTCCAAGAGAACAGGTGACACTAAAGCCTTTCATCCTTGAGTTCTTTATTTTGGTTTTCTTATTGATATTGATGGGCTTTCTATATGGAATATATCTGTGCACATGATGTACATGATTCTATTCTCTAATAGCTGTTTACTTGTTCATGCTTACTTTTTAAAATTGCTTGGGTTATATAGTTAAAAATTTTGATATTTATTTATTCTTTTTTTACCTTGATGCAGTATGCTGACCCAAATTCAATACCTGGTGATTTGTTGGCATATCTTACGTCACAGTCACAACCCGCAAGGCACAGTAATGAAGTATCATCTATAAGCAATCCTGCCATCTCCATGTCCAATGTAGAGTATTCACCTGTTCTTTCATTTTTGGTATTTTTGCCTAAGGCCATATGCTAATGACTTCACAGAACAGATATTCTTTGGTAGGAATAGTCATTTAATGATGTTTATATCTCTGGAACATTGTTGGTTGAAGAATAACCAAAAAGAGATGGTTCAAGTCTTACATGTTGCTTGGACTACTCAGAAGTTAATGATCCCCAAAATTTGTTTCATTATTTCTTATTAATCCAAATACTGTGTTAATTTTCTTTTGTGATGCGCACGGATTCTGTATCTATTAAAAATGGATTAGGGGAAATACCTGCTGGGTTTCTTGGATATATCAAGTTGAGTTGTTTCTGATGATCCTCTACTGGCAAATGCATTGATTTAGCGGGAAGTGGCTGCTTTAGGAGGAACGGGGACTTCTTCTAACAGAAATTGGGCTATTATGTTAATGGCAATCTGTTTACATGTTTAGGCTTAAAACCAAGTTACAAGTTCATTATGATTGTTAGATAACCTATCCAATAAATATCCTATGATAATTTTTTCAACTTATAACCGTGTATAACTGACTGGGTAGTCTTAATGTAGATGAGAAATGCCAAAAGAATAAGAGTTAACATTGATGGAAAAAGTTCAATAATGTCATTTACCTAAAGTTTAAAGGTTCCAAATCAGTGCCCTAAAATCTAAGTCATCGATAAATTGGACCTAACAGTTAGTCATTGAGATACTTGACAGTTGTTGAACCTTGCAGGTCATTGAGCCAAGCGCCTTTTCTCTACCTATGAGATCCGCACTTCCCCATGATCCTACAATTCAATCCTCAACACATTTTCATCAATTTCTTGACAAGAAAGGATATCTTTCCCTGCCCTCTCCGCAAGCATTTTCGGGCCATACTGCACATGAATATCCTGCAGATATGAAGTACAACCTTGTGCAAAATGGAAATGAATTTCTTATAAATAGATTGCCTCCCCGGGCCACTGCCAGAGATGCATTTGGTTACGGAAATCTTGGCTCTTCAGTTTATAGTTCTGAAAGCTTTCTGGCTAATCTATCTCCTTCTCATGTGATACCTTCAAGTAACTTAAACGAGACTTTATCTTCTCAGTATAGAGGTGGACATAACCTTAGCTCTCTTCATCAGGTATGTTGTAGTTTTTTTCTGGTGAAGAATGATCTTTTCCATACACAGAGCTTTTGACTGTTCGATTTTATTATGAGAAAAATGCTATGTAAAGTTAGCCATCTTTGCTTCATCTGCAACCAGAAAATTTAAGAAGTGACATTCAACTGTTCTTCACATCTGACGGATGGGTTATTATCCTAAAGTGTGATCATCGTTGACTAGATTTATTTGAATAAACTTTTCGATAAACACTTAAGAAAAAGAAAATAAGAAAAACTAAAATTAGTTTTTGGTACAAATATTAGCATAAATATAAACTAATTTGTAAACTTTATTTCATATTTACTTTTCCAAAAACTGATTTTTAACTTCAGAATTATTCCCAAAGTCTGATCACTGACCTTGACATAATCTACGCTATAGAAGTCTTTTATATAATTTAATCATTTAGGTTAATGGTTTTTTGTCGTTCTTTTAAGCAGCATGACAGTTTTTCTCACTGGGACTATGGGTCTGAGTCAAGATCTTCGTTTATCCCTGAGAGAACCCAGTCTAACTTTCTGGGGCACCCAAATCAGGCTTCCTTGTTACAGTATGCTAGTCCTGGATATTTTAACCTTAATCATGCTCAGCCACGTGTTTTGGAAGAACATCAGCACCCAGGTAGTTTTAAAGATTTGTCATCCAAGCACTTGCATCAATTTTGGCAGCACAACAACTAACACCCTTCTGCTTGTTTTATCTTATCTGTTTTGGCAAGAAATTATTCTTGTAGGTTTAGGTGAATTAATTTCATGGTGGTATTTTCATTCAGAGCTTGAGCGTCAATTCAATATGTACATACCTTTATAACATGTCTTCTGTAGTTCTGGTTTTCCGTTAATTTTACTGTGTATTACTGGGGCACCCTTTTCTTAGGGAAGGTTTATTTAATATACATTTTCGACCCAGCAAAATTGTTTTATGAAGCTGCAAGCATAAGTTAATTTGCAGTTTTATACATATATTTCATGGGAATGGGGACCCCAAACATGATGATGATGAAAACGTAGGCGTGGAGTGGAGCAATTATGACATTAGGTATCTGTCGTGGGAGAAAATTAACACGAGGTTAAGTTAGTGTTGAGTTAGGCATCGAGATTAGCGCAAAATTAAAACAATAATTTTTGGTGGGGATGGTATTGCACTGTTCCCCAACTCCGTTCTAAAAGCTAATAATTTTTTTAGATTGTAGTAAGTTTCTTGTCGTAATGCACTTACTCAAGCTTCTATGTGGCCGAAAGTTGCTTGGTGCTGGCCACTGTTCACTTTGGCAGAGGCAATATAGATCGAGTGACTTCAAATGGACCCAAAAAGAGATATTTAAATATAGTATATACATTGATGGTAATCTAGTATCTCCTCAACCCAGAGTCTCGGAAGTACTTAACCACTTCCTTCTCATCATGTGGCCACATAGCAGCCTAGCTATCTCTTAGTGCTACTGCCCTCATCATTCTTCCCATGCAAACATTATGGAATTGTCCTTTTCACACAACATTTTACCCACCTTCTTCACTAAACTCAGATTTTATCCTTCATAACTCGACCACTTTTTTTTTTCTTTCTAATATTCGAGATTTTTTTTTTGTTGATGAAACTTAGTTTATGCTCAAAATTATGTATAAGATAATTTTACCTTGTTGAGAACCTATTTTTTTTAATCTAAAATTAGTTATGTAAAAACTTACCTATATATAATATTGAAGAATGTACTACCAATGTTTGTGTATATATTGAATAAAAAATATAACTTCATTAAGAATTATATGTTTTGTCATATTAACAATTAAAAAAAATCATCTATCATTAAATTCAGAATGTCACTTGCCAAAGAATCAACACTTGTTCAAATGTATGATGAAGAACTTCTCATATCTCACAATGACCTTAAAGGATTTACAATAACTCTTTTCTTCCATCCTCTCTATATTATAAAAGATATTTTTTGAAGCAAAAAGGTTGGTGACAATGACAATAAAATTCTTAGCACTCTTGTAATCTTAAGCAACTCCCAAGTCTTAATTTGTGATCAAAAACATTTTTTATCAACATTAATTTAAAAAAGCAAATTTTATTGTATTTGTCTTATGATTTTATCGCTTTTTTAGTAAGTGAACCCTGTGATCTATGATATCACATTTTTTAACTAAAGTTGTTTAAGTAGGAGTGACTTTGTTTCAAATAATACTTGAACTTAGCTAAGAATAGTTGCTTTCAAAATATACTTAGTTTTATTAAGAACAATTATATTTCAAATACTACTCGATCTTATCTAGGAGTAGTTGTGTTCTAAAGAATGCTCTATATCACAATCCAAAGAATATCTAGTGTTAGCAAAATGTGGTTGTAGTCCAAATAATACTCACATGTTAGTCAAGATTAGTAGTCCAAAAAATGCTTGTATTTATTAGTGTTAGTTTGCCTGTGAAACTTGATTGTATTGATCAAGAACCGAACATGGATCGAGTTTTTAGAAAAATCAATATAAAACATCTACTAAAAATCTTTCTTTGAATTGCATATTATTAATTTGTAGTTAACTTGAGGAGAGTTTTGCTAATTTTGAATTTTACTATGTATTTTTTACACTACATATATCAATTTAAATTTGAATATGAGTGTGTTTATTAGAGCGTTTATTAGACATTCTCTCACAAAAGCTCCTTAACTAGACATTTGTCAAGTTAAAACTTCGTGTAATAACTTATATTAGATATTCATTTTTCAAAATTGTTTAAAAGTTTTAAATACATAATTATATCATTCCTTCTTATGTATTGCGTTTGTTTTTCACAATACCTCTTGTTTGTTATTTTTTTGCTCGAGTGACAATTTGTTGCTCAATTGAAAGTGTTGAATTAGGTTGAGAATAATCCTTTTTCTCTTTTAAGCAAAATTAGTTGCTCAAGTGACATTTTTGGTATAAAATTAATACAAAATTATGTATCTATAATTATATATAAAGAGGATTCTCTCTTTTGTGTTCACATTTCATAATTTCAATTTTACCCTTTACAATGTAATTATTTGTTAAATTTTTTTCAATTAATGGTTACTTTTACAAATTTTTATAAAACTATTTACTTATCTCCTTCTTTTTTCTCCTATTCATCAACAATTATTTTCTCATATTTTCTCTATACATTTCACTTTATTTTTTATAAATATAATTTTATTTTGTTTATTAACTTAATAATATTACAATATCATCCATTACTAATATAATATCATGCATATTCAAAAAATGCGTACACAGGTACGATAGCACCTGTGTTTATGCTCGTGTTACTTGTATGACCCTTTTTGGATGTTGTTGCTTTAGTATGGGTGTTATGGTGATGATACCTATTGTGCCTTAAAGGATATCCTACTTTTCTAATAACTTGAACATAGACTATGATATAGTACGTGCAATGTACCTCCAAGAATAAGGAGTTGAAACATGCTTAATACTATTTTTTCAACTATGGGTGAAAATATTAATGATTGAATTGTGCATGTGATTGTGAATTGAAATGAGTTATATATATATATATATATATATACGTGTTTTGTAAATGATGAATATTATATTATTAGCTCACTTAGAGGTAGGGTGGGCATGGATTAAATTTTTAATGATTCAATCCACATACATTTTAGATCCAAATAGTTGGATTAGATTTTCAACCCAAATCTATTTTTTTATCAAAACTAGTTTGGATTTTTTTAAAATCTAGATCCAAATATTTGGATCAAGATTTAAATCCAGTCCAGATATTTAGATCAAGTTCAAAATCCAGAATCCATTTTTTATAAAAGAAATTTAAATTGAATTTTTTAAAATTTGTGTCCTTAAGGCTAATATGACTCAGTCCGTACAGGTCGTCGGGCACAACTCGTCTGAGTTGTCAGGCTGACCCATTCTAGTCCATCTGAGTCTTCGAGCCTGCCGGGCCCGTTTTGGCCATCGAGTCTTCCTAGCTAGTTCGGTTCTATGGGTCTGCCTAGTCCGTTCAGTTCTTCGAGCCTGCTTGGCCAGTTCAGTTTTTTGGCCCCGTTTGGCCCGTTCGGGTCTTCGGGTCCGCCTGACCTATTTTGGTCATCGGGCCCGCCAGACCTCTTTTGGTCATCGAGCCCGCCTAGCCCGTTCGGTCTTTGGGCCCGCCTAACTCATTAAGGTCTTCGGGCTTGGCTAGCCCATTTGGGTCTTCGGGTCCGCTTGTTCCGTTTGGGTCTTTGGGCCCGTTTATCCCGCTCGGGTCTTTGGGCCCGCCTAGCCCGTTCAGGTCTTCGGGCCCGCCTAGCCCGTTCGGGTCATCGGGTCCGCCTGGCTCGTTCGAGTCATCAGGCTCATTCGAATTTTTCGTGTCGTTGGGCCTGATCGACTCGTCTGGTTTGTCAAGCCCACCTAGCCCGTTCATATATTTAGGCTCGTCCAATCTCTTATGGTCGTCGGGCTCGCCCAACCCTTCAGGGTCATCGGGCATGTCCGGTCCGTAGAAGTCGTCGAGCAAGGTCCGTCCTAGTCTGAATTTAGCCTAGTCTATCTCAACCTTTAGCCTAACCCAACTAAAAATTTAAACTTAAAATTTGGATTGGATTTTTTGGATTATACATATTTGAAAATCTTGATTTATAGAATGGAAATCCAATCCATAAAATATATAAAATGTAGATTAGATTGAAATCCAGATCCATTAAATGGATTGGATTTTTAATAAAATAGATTTTAAATGGATTGAATCAAAGGAAAAGCGGATTGGATCAAGAAAATTAGATTTTTTGCCCACCCCTACTCAAAAGATATAAATTTATCATTGTTCCTATTACACATAATCGTCTCACATTGCTTAGAAGTTGATGGTTAAAACGGTTTAAATATCTCTTCCTCCTTCTACCTTCTGAAGCGTCTTTTAAAAACAAAATAGTGACATAATCGACGCTTCAAAGTGGATGATACCTCGGATGAGGGATGATTGACCCTAATGATGTTACTCGACGGATTTGGGATATGAGCAATCGTTACTTTGAATGATTTTTATTCAAACAAAAATTAGTTGATCAAGTGACATTTTTAGGATGACTTTATACACATATATTCGAAGTTTATATGTATTTAGGGTTTTAATATTTATGTATAATATGTATGAAAAAATGTGATGACATTAATATAGAATCATGTTGTGGCTTTAGTATGGGTGTTTAGGTTATGATACCTACAAGGTATTATGCCCGTAAAAATATAGGTATTAAGCATACCATTCATTAAGGAAAAAAAGATATCCTACTTTTCTAATAGCTAGATCATAGACTATGACATAGTATGTTCAATGTACGACCAAAAATAAGGAGTGGAGAAAACGTATTCTAACATGATTAATACTAGTTTTTCAAGAGCATGAGTATGAGTGAAATTGATGATTGAATTGTGCATTCAAAGGGTAGAAATTTGTCATGTTTTATTTTTTTCTTGAGTGAAAACATCATATGCTTCATTTCAAATAGGTACCAACTAATTTATATATTCCAAATAAGTAATTTTCTAGTATTACCCACAAACAAACTTAAAATGATTACCTTAAAATCCTTATTTAAACTTTAACATTGATAGATTCAAATATAACTATCATTTTAAAATAATCACAACATATAATAATTCACTTCAATTTAATTCAAGTTATTTAAATCAACTTAATTAACTAACTATAATTCATTAGTTCTCTACTCTAATCATGTGCTCGTTCAGGAGAAGATCTAAAAAAGTTAAGCAACAGTAAGAAAATTGCAACTTACATTTAAGAATCCTATTTTACAAATAACAATATCAATATGGATCTAATAGCAAAGATAAATTTATTCAATTCATAGTTTACATGTAAGTATAAAACTTAGGCATGTCAAAACGGGCCAGGCTCGCCAACCCTTCAAGAAAAGGACGGCCTAGATTGGAGTTTCCAACCTGTCAATCCGCTAACCCACAAACCCACTATGGCTCGGCCCACCTAACCTGCCAAACTGGCGGGCCAACCCGCCTTGGCCCGCCTGTAACATCCCTTTTTTTATAATAAACTGTATTATTTATTTTAAATAAAGCAATTAGAAAATCTTATATTTTTACTAATGTTTCATATTTTATCTAAATGCATTTTAAACATTAAAAATATATTTTATCATGATGTAATTTTACTTATTGAAAATAACAATAAGAATAAAACAAAAC
>Ga0209589_1005327_pt1 | contig 21858 bp, 15 predicted proteins | sample CowpeawhiteBW_FD_187525 | JGI IMG/M metagenome (GOLD analysis project Ga0209589, IMG submission 187525) | Root nodule microbial communities of legume samples collected from California USA - Cow pea white BW (SPAdes) (version 2) | ecosystem: Host-associated > Plants > Roots > Nodule | place: USA... | reverse complement strand
AAAATAGTATATATATATATATATATATATATATATATATATATATATATATACTTCTTTACTTAACACACTGTGAGCATTTCAATAGTGAAAGATGACATTTGGTTAGACTTTTTAGTCCCAATACAATAAAATTATAACCTGAAAAATAAATGCAATACAAATTTAATTAGCAAAATACAAAAACAAAATAATTAAATAATACAAAAGTTAAACTTGAATGAAAAAAGTAATAAATTTCAAAGAGCAATGGAAATATAATTGATATGTAAAAAAAACACGATCTTCGATGACCAAAAGAAAAATGGTGATTGAAGAAAAAAAAAAAACTAGTGACGAATAGTTATACCTAATCATGTGAAGCTTTAATCAAAATGCCTTAAATACATTATCGATTTGAATATGTAATCACGAAAAATCAGAACATAAACTTCAACGTGTTAAATATAAAAAGAAAACATTTAAATCTTAGAGAAAAAAATAAAAACTTTCACACTTTTAACATTTAAAACCATGAAGACAAAGAAAAGACACTTGAACGACTTAAATAAAACCATCAAACTATCAAATCTTACCAATTGTTTTGTTTAAATGATGCCATAAATGATGCCATAAGGTTGAAATATTGGTTTAAGAAACCATTCACATCTTGATTACCTTTAGTGATTGACAATATAATATAAAATTAAAACCCAATATAAATGCTTACCCATTACTTTGCTTTGTTAGTGAAAAAAAATGTAGAAAGATAAACACAATATGGAGTGTTTTTTTAATTTTGGGTTTCAGGTTCAAAACTCAATTGTGGTAAGGTTTTTCTTGAACTCCATAATACAATAAATCTAATACTCACCTTTGCCTCTTCTAAAAATATAAATTAAGTTGCAATTACGAAATGAAAAAGCGAAAGACTATGCAATTTTCAGTCACACAAATACTCTATAATACAACTAAGAAGTGAAATATTATGCAATTATCATTACTTATTGCATTGGATTATCTTCCTCTTGAGTATAAATATGGTCAAAAGCAACAAGGTTAGTCCTAAATCATGAATTAACTATGCATATTTATATTTTTATTTCTCGAAATTGTGTTTTGATTCAATTAAATGAGGGATAAAACACTTTAATTCTTTAATTGTTGCCATGAATTGATAACTCAAGTTGTGAAGTAATATTTGGGTTTTGTTCTTTTTAGTGTCCATAAAAATTGAAAACTTTAGGATTTGTGTATGACAAATCATAAAACATTTAATCGATTTTTTTAGAGTTAAAAGGACAATAATTTGTTAGGTGATGTTAAAGAACCTTTTGTATGATTTTAAGGTTACAAAAACTCAAATCACGATTCTTGGTGTATTACACTTAAAGCAAAAAAATAACATAATGAAAATCCACTTATGTTGGTGGTTAAGTGAGTTATATTATTGAACTAGGCTCAAAAGTAGTGTTTATAACAATATATAACCATATAAGAAACATAATTGAACTTTTTATAACATTTGGAGTATAGATTGTGAATAATATATTGTATACTTGTAATGATAATTATAACTTCTACTAGATAAGAGACATATATGACATAATGTATAGTATATATGATATTAAGAAGGAGACATTTACACCGTATTTTTAAGCGGTTTGAATACGATCTTAATTAGTTTATAAGGTTATTTTAAAATTTATTGTTAAAATAAAATAAAAGAATAAGTAATTTGAGATATTAGAGATTATATAATATTAATTTAATTTTTAATTTAGACGTCTTATTTTAATATAATAGTTAACTATCACATGTAAAAAATTATTTTGTTTCATATACAAAAATTATATTGAATATAAATTGAAATCATTATATCATATTTAAACAATCAAATTTAAAAATAAAGTATACCTAATATTTTAAAAAAGTAAAACGGTAGCTAAAAGGGATTTTTCTTTTACCATATTTGTTTTTTAATTTTACTCTTTAAATAATAGTTTTTTTTTTAAAATATATACATATAGAGGCATTTCCAATATATACATATTCCTTTTTGGTGTTAATATTCGTTTTTTAATTTTATCCTTTAAAATATTTTTTTTAAATTAAGATAGTTATTTTATTCATTTTATACTTTTTTTTTAATTTAATCATTTTTTATTTAATGATTTTTTATTTAATGATTTTTAATTATTAAACTAACTACAAAATAAATGATAACTGTTTACAATAAAATCATAAAAAATATTTATATATAATTTTATAATTATAATAATTATAATTTTATCAATTTGTATTATCATACAAAAGTAAACACATGTATTTCACTAGTATTAATAAATTATGAAAAAAATTGATTATACATAATATTTAAAGATATAATAATTAATTATATATAATATCCAACAATAAAAAAATTAATTAATAATATGTAAAATATAATTATATTTTATTTCAATATCTTCACAAATTAAAGAATAAAAATTAATGATTCTCAACTTATTTTAATATATATATATATATATATATATATATATATATATATGGTTGAATGAGTTATATCTAAAGTTCTCATTTTTGTAATAGTAATGTTTTCATTTTACTTGCGTCACCGTACATGCGCGTATGTGTGAGAGAAATAAAGTTACTTATTATCACTACCATTTTTTTCAAAAATTTAATAGTAAAAATTACCAGATATCATTGAATTCATAAAAATTATATTAAAAGTTACCTTTACAGTTAATAAAGTAATTGGATTTTTGCATTCTTTTAAATAAAGAATTGATCAAATTCTTAAATATTATAAATATATTTTATTTTATTTTTCTTAGTCACCTCCTCCATAAAAAATCCAGACTAATAAAATGCAATAAATTTTAATAATGTGTTATTAAGTCAGCAAACAATTTAAATCATGCAAAAAACATATTTTCCTACTTATCCCAACACGAACTTTTCTATTTGTTCTTAACAAAATAATAAACTTACTTAGTATCACACCGTCTAATAAGTTCATTTTTTAGTTTGATGTGACATCAAATCAAATAAAAGATTAAAGTAAAATGATGTAGAATATGATTATTTTTTTTATATCTAAAATGTGATACTTCAAAGGCAAAAGTCAACAAGACTAAACAAACTAAGCAAACAAACGAAACACCCACGTTGGAATACCAATAAACCTAGGGGTAAAAAGGGAAAAAAACGCGCGCTTAGAAGACCCCATAGTGTAAGCAAGGAAAAGAAGGACTCAACCAGCCTCAGTCCTCACTCTATATAACACTCTCGTTACCACAGAGGGCACAAAAAATTGTGTTGAAAGTAAAATCAAATTTCTTCTCACTTCGCAGACACAAAGCAAGGATTCTCATCCCTTTCTCTCTCCCTCTCTGATTGGGGTTTCACTTTTTCTTCTTATCGTAGTCCTTCGAATGTGTGTGCATCTTTCTCCTTTCTCTCTCATCTCTCAGGTACTTTGCCAACAACTTGATCCAGTTTTTCAACACCAATTGCTGATTCCGTGTCAGTAATCGCTTCGGCGCAATCGCGGATTGTTATCGACCTATTCTGTTTCATAAACTTGTTAATTTGATCGTATTTCATAGAGATTGTGATTTGGTTTTGATTTTGCTTTTGGTTTCGGTTTTAGGTGGTGGTTCAGTGTACTGTTGAGGTGAGATGACAACCCTAAGATCGAGTTGGCCTTCGAGGCTGCGCCAGCTTCTGTCCAACGAAGGTGCCATTGGTCCTTCTGTTAAGTTGGACACTGAGCCTGTGAGTGTGTCTTTTGTTTATCCTCTCTATCTAATATGCATTGTGTTGTTGTGTTTGCTAATAATAGGGATTAATGTTTTCTAATATGGTTTAAGGACGAAACCTATAGTTAGGATTAGGATTCTTATTGCTTGACATTGATATATAGTTAGGATTAGGATTCTTATTGCTTGACATTGATATATGACGTGATAAAAAATATAGCGTGTGTGCCTTGATATGAATTGCATGCCTTGATATGAATTGCGTTCAAGGATAGAAGTTTGTGTTTTAGTTGTTGGTGGATTCTGTCTTTCTGACTTCATTCATCTGATTGTGAGAACTATAAATTTTTTTTTTCGTGTGTGTTTGTTATTAAGAGTTTTGTTTTCTAAAGAAAATATTGAAACTGAATAATGTTTTCATGTAGCAGGGATATTAGAGCACTATGCATTTGGTTGATTGTATTTAGTTATTGATAGTCTGGTTTATGCATTGTACTTGTGTTTGTTGATCGAAAATTTGAATGTGTTGCTGGTATTTATGATTGGAAGTTGTTTTCTCTGTTGTAACTGTGTTAATTCTTAGGAAAAAGTTGATTTTTTTTTGCTTCGACGACCACCAAATGCATTTTTTTTAATTAGTAAAGCATATTACTGAGTTTATGTTTTCTTCAAATTGGTAGAAAGCTAGCAAAAATAGTTGTACATGGAATTAATCCATAATTTTTGATGTGGAGTTCATTATTGCTACATTACTGTTTCTGTAGTTTATGTTTTGTTTGGCAGTGCGTTTGAAAGGTAAACTGAGCTCTCCCATTTTAGTCTTACATGGACTGAAATGGGATTTGTCTCAAAACTATTTACCACTAACTAAAAAAGTTTAGAATAAGCAACTCAATTGTGTACTTGTTTGAATTTTGGGTGTTGTATTTGATTTTTTCTATTCATTTTAATAGTTCTTTCTACCATTATAATATGCAGTATATAAGATGCCTTTGCTACAAGTTTGTTTAAAATATTTACAAATGAAGCATAGTTAGTTACCGTGTTTTAAATTTATAAGCCGATGTATTCATCACTGAACATCACTGAACTAAATAATATACAGTTAAGATAATGGTATTTGTACTAGTTTGTTACCTCAAAATTTGAGTATATTAAACTGTTACTTGTTTACCTTATCTGCTGATTTCACCAGTCACTTACTAGAGCTGGTTTAATCAGCATGTAATCATCTGTTTCTCATAAAAGTTGCACTATGCATAAATTTATGTAAGTATTGATAGAACTCAGGCCTCCTGGATGCATTTTTGTTGTCTAATTTAAACACTGAATATTAGAATATGATTCATAAGCTCCAATTCTATCCATATTACTTACAAGTAGTTGATATTTTATCATTATTTACTGTCGTATTCAAGGTCACTAGAGAAAACTACATGTGTAGTAGAATGTAGTGTAGTCATAGCTTCTATCCCCCTCATAACTGACTTAGAGATAGTTAGACAGTTAAAATGTTGGAACTCATTTTGGGCAAGGGAGTTTATTCAAATTTAGAGAACTCTCTAGTTTACTCTTTTTTTTTCTAGCTTCTTATTTTTTGTGGCATTCTCTACATTTTATCACTGAAGCATATGGTTTTGTATTCATTGTTTCTTTCTGTTGGAACACTGACCAACTTAGAGGTAGTTAGTCAGTTATCATCAAGAGAGCCCATCACCATGTTTTTTTAAAATATTTAATGCAAAATTTAAGAGAAAACTCCCAATTTTACTCTTATTTTCTCACTAAAGTAGATATTCTAATATACTGATTTCATGTTGTGTACTGTGTATCTTAGGCTTTGATAGGTTACATGACTTTAATTTTCTGTATACAGAATACAGAAGTGTGAACATACCCTGTTACTCATTAAGGAGAAATAGCAGCTTGTGGCTTTTGAACAGCTTTAGGTTTTGGTACTTCTTTCTGTGCATGCATTGTTTAAAGTGGCAATTACCACGACTCTTCATTTAAATTGAGTCTGCTCCATTTATTTATATCCATTCCTTTTGGTAATATTAATGTTATTTGGTGACAATTTCCTTTTTCTAAACATTTGAGTTATACTGTCACTCCTCAGTCAACACTGATTGTCACAAACAAATTTATGAAGTTGAATATATTTGCAAATTTGCTTCAACTGCATTTCAAATTGTGTATTCTTATGTTCCTTTGTATTATTTATTTAGATGTTATTATATTTTTAGACATCTTCATTCATTTCCTTACCCAACATCCATGTTATGTCATTTTATTTTGGTGGTTGACTGGTTTCAGCCTCCTAAGATCAAAGGATTCATTGAGAAGATTATCAAATGTCCATTACAAGATATTGCCATTCCGCTTTCTGGCTTTCGGTGGGAGTACAATAAGGTTTTGCCATTTTAGTCTGATTGTTTGTTGCAATGAGTAATTTATTTTATTTTCCCCGTGCTTAAGCCTTTCTTTTACATCAGGGGAATTTCCATCACTGGAGACCATTGTTGCTTCATTTTGATACATACTTCAAGACTTATTTGTCATGTAGAAACGATTTGACTTTGTTAGATAATCTAGAAGACGGCAGCCCATTACCAAAACATGCAATTCTGCAAATATTACGAGTGACACAGATAATTTTAGAGAACTGTGCAAACAAAAGTTCCTTTGATGGCTTAGAGGTTAGTTGGTCAATTGTGTATTATCTATGCCTGGTCTCAATTGATATATTTTTCTTAATTCCTTCCCCTGTTTGTTTTAGTCAAGTGTTTTTTTTTTTTTATATATATTTTAAACTTTTATTTCTGATATTTTATCTTTATCTGTTCCTCTTCAGCATTTCAAGCTTTTACTTGCATCGACAGATCCTGAGATTCTTATTGCTGCATTGGAAACTCTTTCTGCGCTTGTAAAAATTAACCCCTCTAAGCTTCATGGAAGTACAAAGATGATTTGTTGTGGTTCGGTGAACAGCTATCTTTTGTCTCTAGCTCAGGGCTGGGGAAGCAAGGAGGAAGGTCTGGGATTGTACACTTGTATTATGGCAAATGAGGATGCCCAAGATGAAGCACTGAGCTTATTTCCTTCTGATATTACAAAGATTGGTCATGACCAATCAAATTATCGCATAGGTACTACCCTTTATTTTGAATTGCATGCTCCCAGTGCCCAGAGCAAGGAACAAAGTGCAGAGGCAGTTTCCACTGGCACAACAGTTATACACATGCCAGATTTACATCTGTGCAAAGAAGATGATTTGTCATTGATGAAGCAGTGCATTGAACAATATAGCATTCCTTCTGAGCTCAGATTTTCCTTGCTCACTAGAATCAGATATGCTCGGGCCTTTCGGTCTCCTAGAATATGCAGGCTTTACAGCAGAATTTGCCTACTGGCTTTCATTGTTCTAGTGCAGTCTGGTGATGCACAGGAAGAACTTGTCTCCTTTTTTGCTAATGAACCAGAATATACAAATGAATTGATTAGAATTGTCCGATCAGAGGAAGTTGTATCTGGATCTATTAGAACACTTGCAATGCTTGCTTTAGGAGCTCAATTAGCAGCATGTACATCATCACATCATCGAGCCCGGATACTCAGTGGATCTAATTTAACTTTTGCTGGTGGGAACCGCATGATACTCCTGAATGTGCTCCAAAGGGCTATTTTGTCATTGAAGAGTTCTAATGATCCATCATCCCTTGCCTTTGTTGAAGCACTTCTTCAGTTCTATCTGCTCCATGTGGTTTCAACCTCGACATCTGCAAATAATATTAGAGGTTCTGGTATGGTGCCTACTTTCTTGCCTTTGCTGGAGGATTTTGATCCTACACATATTCATCTTGTCTGTTTTGCTGTCAAAACTCTTCAGAAGCTTATGGATTATAGTAGCTCATCTGTATCATTGTTTAGAGAATTGGGGGGCATTGAACTTTTGACTCAAAGATTACAGAAAGAGGTACACAGAGTCATTGGTTTAGTTGGAGAAACTGATAGCATGATGCTTACTGGTGAAAGCTTTAGACATAATACTGATCAATTGCAATCCCAGAAGAGGCTCATAAAGGTCTCCCTTAAGGCGCTTGGTTCTGCAACATATGCGCCTACAAACTCTACCAGATCTCAGCATTCTCATGACAGTCCATTACCTACAACTCTCAACGTAATTTTTCAGAATGTAGATAAGTTTGGTGGTGACATCTATTTTTCAGCTGTTACTGTTATGAGTGAAATAATCCACAAAGATCCAACATGTTTTTCTGCACTGCATGAAATGGGTCTTCCTGATGCGTTTTTATTGTCAGTTGGATCTGACATACTTCCTTCATCAAAGGCTTTGTCATGCATTCCAAATGGTCTTGGGGCTATTTGTCTCAATGCCAAAGGGTTAGAGGCTGTTAGAGAATCTTCATCACTACGGTTCCTTTTTGACATTTTCACTAGCAAGAAGTATGTTTTAGCCATGAATGAGGCTATTGTTCCTTTGGCGAATGCTGTGGAGGAACTTCTACGGCATGTATCTTCACTGAGAAGCACCGGTGTTGATATCATCATTGAAATCATCCACAAGATTGCATCCTTTGGGGATGGAAAAAATATAGGGTCTTCTGGAAAAGCTGAGAGCACTGCAATGGAAACAGATTCTAAAAACAAAGAAAATGAAGGCCAGTGTTGCATTGTCGGTACATCCAGTTCAGCTATAGAAGGGATGAGTGATGAGCAGTTTATTCAGCTATGTGTTTTTCATTTGATGGTATTGGTTCAAAGAACTATAGAAAATGGTGAGACATGCCGTTTGTTTGTTGAAAAATCAGGAATTGAAGCTTTGTTGAAGTTGTTGTTACGCCCCTCTATTGCACAATCCTCAGATGGCATGTCTATTGCTTTACATAGCACTATGGTATTTAAAGGGTTTGCTCAACATCATTCCATTCCTCTGGCACGTGCCTTCTGTTCTTCCCTTAGGGAGCACTTGAAGAAAGCTTTAGAGGGATTTAATGCAGCTCCTGAACCTTTGTTGTTGGATCCAAGGATGACATCTGATGGTGGCTTCTTTTCTTCACTTTTTGTGGTTGAGTTCCTTCTATTTCTCGCTACATCAAAAGACAATCGTTGGGTGACTGCATTGCTTACGGAATTTGGAAATGGGAGTAAGGATGTTCTTGAAGATATTGGGCTTGTACATCGTGAAGTTCTGTGGCAAATTGCTCTACTCGAAAATAGAAAGCCTGAGAATGACGAAGATGGTATTTATTCTTCTAGTTCACAACAGGCAGAAGGGGATGCAATTGAAAGTGAAGAGCAAAGATTCAATTCTTTCAGGCAGTTTCTTGATCCATTATTAAGAAGGAGAACACCTGGATGGAGCGTTGAATCTCAGTTTTTTAACCTTATAAATCTGTATCGAGATTTGGGCCGTTCCCCTGGTTCTCAACATAGATCAATTTCAATTGGGCCATCATCTAACATGCGGTCAAGTTCTAGTAACCAGGTCCAGCATTCTGGGTCAGATGATACTTCTGAGACTGCTCATAAGAAGGAATCTGACAAGCAGAGACCATATTATACCTCCTGTTGTGACATGGTTAGATCACTTTCATTTCACATTACCCATTTATTCCAAGAGTTGGGAAAAGTAATGTTGCTACCTTCACGTCGACGTGATGATGTTGTGAATGTAAGTCCTGCCTCCAAATCAGTGGCTTCTACTTTTGCATCCATTGCTTTTGATCACATGAACTATGGTGGCCGTTGTGTAAATCTTTCTGGAACAGAAGAATCCATATCAACAAAATGTCGATATTTTGGGAAGGTGATTGATTTTATGGATAATATTCTAATGGAGAGGCTAGATTCTTGCAACCCTATTCTGCTAAATTGCTTGTATGGACGTGGTGTTATTGAAATTGTATTAACTACCTTTGAAGCTACCAGTCAGCTGCTCTTTACAGTTAATCGGGCCCCTGCTTCACCCATGGATACTGATGATGCAAATGCAAAGCAGGATGACAAGGAAGATTCAGATAGTTGTTGGATTTATGGCTCCTTGGCTAGTTATGGGAAATTGATGGACCATCTAGTGACTTCTTCTTTTATATTGTCATCATTCACAAAGCATTTGCTTGCACAACCCCTCACTAATGGTGACGCACCTTTCCCAAGGGATGCTGAGACTTTTGTGAAGGTCCTTCAATCCAGAGTAATGAAGACTGTACTTCCTGTTTGGACTCATCCCCAGTTTGTTGATTGTAGTTACGAGTTTATCTCTACAGTTATTTCTATAATTAAGCATGTCTACACAGGCATTGAAGTTAAAAATGTGAATGGTAGTGGTGGTGCTCGTATTACTGGGCCACCTCCTAATGAAACAACGATTTCAACCATTGTAGAGATGGGTTTTACCAGGTCTAGAGCAGAAGAAGCTTTGAGGCAAGTTGGGTCAAATAGTGTGGAGTTGGCAATGGAGTGGTTGTTCTCTCATCCAGAGGAGACACAAGAAGATGATGAACTTGCCCGCGCACTTGCCATGTCCCTTGGAAACTCTGAATCAGATTCAAAGGATGCAGCTGCTAATGACAATACCCAACATCTTGAGGAAGAGATGGTCCAACTTCCTCCTGTTGATGAGTTGCTATCTACTTGCACAAAACTTTTGTCAAAGGATCCACTTGCTTTTCCGGTCCGTGACTTGCTTGTGATGATTTGCTCTCAGGATGATGGTCAACATAGAACTAATGTGGTCTCTTTTATTGTGGAACGGATAAAAGAATGTGGTTTGGTTTCTAACAATGGAAATTATGCCATCCTGGCTGCTCTTTTTCATGTTCTTGCGTTAATTCTTAATGAGGATTCTTTAGCTAGGGAAGCTGCATCTAAGAGTGGTATGATTAAAATTGCCTCTGATCTACTGTTCCAGTGGGATTCTAGTCTAGATAGCAGGGAGAAGCAGCACATACCAAAATGGGTCACTGCTGCTTTCCTAGCACTAGACAGGTTGTTGCAAGTGGATCAAAAATTGAATTCTGAAATTACTGAGCAGTTGAAGAAGGAACCTGTGAATAGCCAGCAGGTATCAATTACCATTGATGAAGATAAGCAAAACAGGTTGCAGTCTGCATTTGGACTCAGTATGAAGTATGCTGATATACATGAACAGAAGAGACTGGTTGAGATTGCTTGTAGTTGTATGAAGAATCAGCTTCCATCCGATACAATGCATGCTGTTCTGTTACTGTGTTCCAATCTTACAAGGAATCATTCTGTAGCTCTTACCTTTTTGGATGCTGGTGGGCTAAGTCTACTTCTTTCTTTGCCAACCAGCAGCCTCTTCCCTGGGTTTGATAATGTTGCTGCCAGTATTGTTCGTCATGTTCTTGAAGATCCACAAACACTCCAACTTGCGATGGAATCTGAGATAAAACATAGTCTCATAATTGCATCCAACCGTCATCCAAATGGAAGGGTCAATCCTCATAATTTCCTTTCAAATTTAGCTTCTGTGGTTTCTCGGGATCCAGCAACTTTTATGCTAGCTGCTCAATCTGTGTGTCAAGTTGAAATGGTTGGTGAGAGGCCGTACATTGTCTTGTTGAAAGACAGGGATAAAGACAAAGCTAAGGAGAAAGATAAAGTACAGAACAGTGATGGGAAAGTTAGTTTGGGAAATACAATCACCTCACCTTCTGTCAATGGCAAAATTAATGATTCAAATACCAAGAGTGCCAAAAGTCACAAAAAGCCTACCCAAAGCTTTATTAATGTAATAGAACTTCTTCTTGAATCTATTTGCACTTTTATTCCCCCTCTGAAGGATGACATTGCTTCAAATGCTCTTCCCAGAAACGCAGCATCAACTGATATGGAAATTGATGTCTCCTTGGCTAAAGGGAAAGGAAAAGCTGTTGCCACCATGTCTGAGGACAATGAAACTGGTAGTCAGGATGCTTCTGCATCACTTGCAAAGACTGTCTTCATTCTAAAGCTTCTGACAGAGATATTATTGATGTATTCATCATCTGTTCATGTTCTACTTCGACGAGATGCTGAAATGAGCAGCATTAGGGCTTCTTATCAAAAGAGTCCTGCAGGTTTAAGCATGGGTGGGATATTCTGTCATATTCTTCATAATTTTCTTCCATGTTCTAGAAACTCAAAGAAGGACAAGAAAGTTGATGGGGATTGGAGGCAAAAATTAGCAACCAGGGCCAACCAGTTTTTGGTGGCTGCCTGTGTTCGGTCTACAGAGGCAAGGAAAAGGGTTTTTAGTGAGATTAGTTATATCATCAATGAATTTGTTGATTTATGTCATGGCATTAGGAGTCCAGGAAATGAAGTTCAGGTTTTTGTTGATCTATTGAATGATGTTTTGGCTGCTCGAACACCTGCTGGTTCATCCATCTCAGCTGAGGCCACCACCACTTTTATTGATTCTGGATTGGTTAAACCATTCACTTGTACTCTACAAGTTTTGGACCTTGACCATCCTGATTCATCTGAAGTTGCTACTGGCATTATTAAAGCTCTTGAATTGGTAACCAAGGAGCATGTCCATTCAGTTGACTCTAGTACAGGGAAGGGTGATATTTCTGCAAAACCTTCTGTTCTAAGTCAACCTGGAGGAACTAATAATATTGGTGAGATCTCTCAGTCCATGGAAACGACCTCACAAGCCAATCCCGATTCCCTTCAAGTTGACCATGTCAGGTCTTATGCAGTTCGCTCCTATGGTGGTGGGTCAGAAGCTGTTACTGATGATATGGAACATGATCAAGATCTTGATGGGAGTTTTGCTCCTGGTAATGAGGATGATTACATGCATGAGAATTCTGAGGATGCAAGAGATCTTGAAAATGGAATGGAAAATGTGGGTCTACAGTTTGAAATTCAACCTCGTGGCCAAGAAAACCTTGATGAAGATGACGATGATATGTCTGGTGATGAAGGTGAGGATGTAGATGAAGATGAGGAGGATGACGAGGAACACAATGATTTGGAAGAAGCCCATCATTTGCCGCTTCCTGACACAGATCAAGATGAACATGAGATTGATGATGAAGATTTTGATGATGAAGTGATGGAGGAAGAGGATGAGGATGATGAGGAAGATGAAGATGGTGTTATACTACGACTTGAGGAGGGAATTAATGTTTTTGACCATATTGACGTTTTTGGCAGAGATAATAGTTTTGCAAATGAGGCTTTTCATGTGATGCCACTTGAAGTTTTTGGATCTAGACGTCCTGGACGGACAACATCTATTTATAGTCTTTTGGGCAGAACTGGTGATACTGCCTTGCCTGCTCGTCATCCACTCTTGCTTGAACCTTCTTCTTTCCCACCACCTACTGGGCAATCAGGCTAGTTTCTCTGAATTTTCTTGTTATTGATAATCTATTTCAGCGACGTGTTTTTCTTAGCGTATTAGTTGTTTCAAGACTTGATTTTTTGATGACATTTGGGCTTTTTGTTATGTTGTTTAAATATTTCAGATAGTTCATTGGAGAACAACTCAGTGGGTTTGGATAATATATTTCGATCCCTGAGAAGTGGACGCCAAGCCCAACGTTTGCACTTGTGGACTGATAATTACCAACAAAGTGGTGGGACAAGTGCTGTTGTTGTTCCACAAGGGCTTGAGGAGTTGCTTGTCAATCAATTGAGGCGACCGAGTGCCGAAAAGTCATCCAATCAGAACATAGCAGAAGCCGTCTCTCATGGTAAAGTTGGAATCACCCAGGCACAGGATGCAGGAGGTGCAATGCCAGATGTCCCCGTTGAAAGTAATCCTATTCTGGAAGTTAGTACAATACCTCCTTCAGTCATTGATAATAGTAACGTGGATGCCAGACCAACAGGGACTGATCCTTCACAAGCAAATGTTTTAAGCACGCAATCTCAGGCAGTTGAGATGCAATTTGAACATAATGATGGGAATGTGAGAGATGTTGAAGCTGTCAGCCAGGAGAGTAGTGGTAGTGGAGCAACTTTTGGTGAAAGCCTTAGGAGCTTGGATGTTGAGATTGGAAGTGCTGATGGCCATGATGATGGTGGTGAAAGGCAGGTTTCTGCAGATAGGATAGCAGGTGATTCACAGGCTGCCCGCACAAGAAGAGCAAATACGCCTTTGACTCAATTTTCTCCTGTTGGAAGAGATGCGTCCCTTCACAGTGTTACTGAAGTTTCTGAAAATTCAAGCCATGATGCAGATCAAGATGGTCCAGCAGCAGCAGAGCAGCCTGTAAACAGTGATGCAGGATCAGGAGCTATTGATCCTGCTTTTCTTGATGCTCTTCCTGAGGAGCTGCGTGCCGAAGTCCTCTCAGCTCAGCAGGGTCAAGCGGCTCAGCCATCAAATGTTGAGTCTCAAAACACTGGGGATATTGATCCAGAGTTCCTTGCTGCTCTTCCAGCTGATATTAGAGCAGAAGTTTTAGCTCAGCAGCAAGCACAGAGATTGCATCAGTCTCAGGAGCTGGAAGGGCAACCTGTGGAAATGGATACGGTCTCAATAATTGCAACTTTTCCATCAGACTTACGAGAAGAGGCAAGTTTATACGTTCACTGTTATATAAAAGTGAGATTATCTGTGATTTTAAGTTTTTTCCCCTTTTCAGGTTCTGTTAACATCACCAGATACTATTCTTGCCAGTCTTACACCTGCTCTTGTTGCTGAGGCAAATATGTTGCGGGAGAGGTTTGCTCATCGTTACAGTCGTACTGTGTTTGGTATGTATCCGAGAAGTCGAAGAGGGGAGACTTCAAGACGAGAAGGTGTTGGTTCTGGTTTGGATGCAGCTGGGGGAACCATTTCTTCTCGCCGGTCTGGTGGATCTAAGGTTGTTGAAGCTGATGGAGCACCTCTTGTTGATACAGAAGCTTTGCATGCTATGATTCGGTTATTTCGCGTAGTGCAGGTATTACTTTGTGATTCGAAGAAGTCCTTCAATAAGAGTCATTCTTTATTCCCTACAATTCTTTGTTTATTTTTTTGCAGCCACTCTACAAGGGCCAACTCCAGAGGCTTCTTTTAAATCTTTGTGCTCATAGTGAAACGAGAATCTCTCTAGTGAGAATTCTGATGGACTTACTAATGCTTGATGTTAAAAGGCCTGTCAGTTATTTTAGTAAAGTTGAACCACCATATAGATTATATGGTTGTCAGAGCAATGTAATGTATTCACGTCCTCAATCTTTTGATGGTAAGAATACTTGATTATGCAGCATAAATACAATTTGTCATTGGTGCTTATTGTTGTGAATCTTCCCAATTATGAGTTGTCTGAAATGTATTTTATTTTCTTATTTCATGAGCTTTTGCATACTGAATTGTCCATTTTTAATATTTGTTTTTTTTTTTATTTTTCTTTTTTTAATATTTGTTTTTTTTTTTGGGAATGGATTTATTAATACCTTTCCTATTTTTCAATCACATAGGAGTTCCCCCATTGCTGTCTCGTAGAATACTTGAAACTCTCACTTATCTTGCTCGCAATCATCTGTACGTGGCTAAAATTTTGCTTCAGTTTAGACTACCTCACCCTGCAATTAAAGAACCAGTTGACGCACGGGGCAAAGCTGTGATAGTTGTTGAAGGTGAAGAAAATATAAGTGAAAGTAATGAAGGGTACGTCTCCATTGCAATGCTTTTGGGTCTCTTGAACCAACCACTTTATTTGCGGAGCATAGCCCATCTTGAGCAGGTGATGCTTTGGTTTTATTGGCATCTTTGTCATTTAATTTTACGTGCCATCAGAGTTTCAGTCGGTGCTGACATAATATCATGTAACTGTGGTGTGTTTTCAGCTGCTAAATTTACTGGATGTGATCATTGATAGTGCTGGAAACAAGTCATCTGACAAGTCCCTGATATCTACTAACCTGCCATCGGGTCCACAAATTTCTGCCGTGGAGGCAGATGTGAATGCAGATTCTAATATTTTATCATCTGGAGATGACAAATCTACTGATGTTGAGGGTTCCTCCAAACCCACATCTTCTGGTCATAAAGTCGAATGTGATTCACATGGAGTGTTGAGTAATCTTCGGAAAGCAGAACTCCGGCTCCTCTGCTCCCTGCTTGCACAAGAAGGGTATGTGATTGGCCTATGCTTGTTGTCAGCATTTCTGCATTTTTGTGTACCTTTTCATAATGACTAGGAGATTTTGTGTTTTTGACAGTGTATGGGTGGGGGGCGGTTTAATTCGTGACATAGAATCATTAATAGTCATTTTTATTGATATGTGCATTTGCTCGCATTTTTGTTTGTAATGCCACAGTTGAAGTATTCACCAATTAGAGCTTCTAGCTAAGCTATGTAACTATTGTTGATATTGATATACAAAGTTGTTTTATTAACCTTGGAGTTGATCTGACATTTTGTGCATTCCTGTCAGTTTGTCAGATAATGCATATACTCTTGTTGCGGAGGTAATGAAGAAATTAGTGGCCATAGCTCCAAGTCATTGTGAGCTTTTTGTCACTGAGCTGGCAGAAGCAGTTCAAAAGTTGACTTCATCTGCAATGAATGAGTTACGTGTCTTCGGTGAAGCAATGAAATCACTGCTCAGTACTACTTCTACGGATGGAGCTTCAATTTTGAGAGTTTTGCAAGCGTTGAGTTCCCTTGTAACTTTACTGACTCGGAAGGAGAATGATAAAGGTATTCCTGCCCTTTCTGAGGTTTGGGAAATCAATTCAGTATTAGAGCCTTTGTGGCATGAGCTGAGCTGTTGCATAAGTAAGATAGAATTTTACTCAGAGTCTGCATCCGAGTCTTTGACATCTTCTAGTACATTTGTGTCTAAACCGTCTGGTGTAATGTCTCCGCTACCAGCTGGTTCTCAAAATATATTACCGTACATTGAATCTTTCTTTGTGGTCTGTGAGAAATTGCATCCCGCTCAGCCAGATGCTAGTCATGAATCAAGTATTCCTGTTATTTCTGATGTTGAGTATGCTAGCACATCTGCTCCCCAGAAAGCATCTGGAACTTCTGCAAAAGTAGACGAGAAACATGCTGCTTTTGTACGGTTCTCAGAGAAGCATAGGAAGCTACTAAATGCTTTTATAAGGCAAAACCCTGGTTTGCTCGAGAAATCTTTCTCACTTATGCTGAAGGTTCCTAGATTTATTGACTTTGATAATAAACGAGCCCATTTCCGTTCAAAAATTAAGCATCAGCACGACCATCACCATAGCCCCTTGAGAATATCAGTGAGAAGGGCATATGTTCTAGAAGATTCTTATAACCAGCTTCGTATGAGATCAACTCAAGATTTGAAGGGAAGGTTGACTGTTCACTTCCAAGGGGAGGAGGGTATTGATGCAGGTGGGCTTACAAGGGAATGGTATCAATTGTTGTCCAGAGTTATTTTTGATAAAGGAGCACTGCTTTTTACTACAGTGGGAAATGAATCAACGTTTCAGCCAAACCCTAACTCTGTTTACCAAACAGAACATTTATCTTATTTCAAATTTGTTGGTAGAGTGGTGGGTCCCTTTTCAACTGTTTTGAATATTTTCTTTTAGTCATATATGATTATTTTTATACCCCTTTCTGTCTTATCCAGGTTGGAAAAGCATTATTTGATGGTCAACTCTTGGATGTACATTTTACTCGATCATTTTACAAGCACATTCTTGGGGTCAAAGTTACATATCATGATATTGAAGCCATTGACCCTGATTATTTCAAAAATTTGAAATGGATGCTTGAGGCAAGTGCATTTATGTAGACCTCTCCTTCCCTTTGTATTCTAATCACACTTGGTTTGTTGTTCAATTATTGATGATTGTCTCTGTTTCTGGAATGATTGCAGAATGATATCAGTGATGTTCTGGATCTTACTTTTAGCATTGACGCAGATGAGGAAAAATTGATCTTATATGAACGAACGGAGGTATTTACAATGCTCTTAAAACTGAGATGTAATGTTGGATTATGCATTGTTATGGTTTAATTATAAATATATCTAGGTGACGGATTATGAGTTGATTCCCGGTGGACGGAATATCAAAGTTACTGAGGAGAACAAACATCAATATGTTGATTTGGTTGCTGAGCATCGGTTGACAACAGCTATTCGACCTCAGATAAATTCTTTCTTGGAAGGGTTCAATGAATTGATTCCCAGGGAGTTGATATCAATATTCAATGATAAAGAGCTGGAATTATTGATCAGTGGGCTTCCTGATATTGATTGTGAGACTCGGTCCTTTACATTAGTTTTTAAGATGTGATTAATGTTCAATTGCTCTCCCAATGAGAATTTGCCTGGAAGGGCAAATTTGACTGTTGCTTTACTTATTTTATTTCAGTGGACGACTTGAGAGCAAACACCGAATATTCTGGATATAGTGCTGCATCGCCAGTTATCCAATGGTTTTGGGAGGTTGTTCAAGGTTTAAGCAAAGAAGACAAGGCTAGGCTATTGCAGTTTGTGACAGGCACATCAAAGGTATATTTCTATCCAGGAACTTTTCAAATTTTAATAGGCTACTCATTCATTCGGGATATATTGCATGTGAACACAATCCATACCATCTACTTGAAATTGCACATGTTTCATGTATTCAAATTCTTTCTGAAGCATTTTAGTCAAGAGTGAGTCTATTGAGATCAGCTGCTGCAGAGTATGAGATGAGTGTGACTGAATTTTATTCCTGAATGCATGCAATGATCTTAGTAGCGTATCCAAATTGTGATGAAGGTCGTCGAATTGTAAGGTCTTACACATTTTGTAAGACTCTCCGCTGGATCCGGAGTAGGATCAAAGTGCAAAAGCTGATCATACTTGTAGGGCCCTGGAATTTGTGGTTTTAATCATTTGAATTTGTTTGATGCAACTGGGCTTTTGTGGGTTTGGGTAACCGGAAAGCCAGACTCCTTTTTTGTTGTTTTTTCCCTAGATCCTTTCTTTGCTGCAAGCCATTGAATTTTGAAGCTTTCTCTAACACCATTCAAAATCCTTTCCTAAAGCTTTTAGATCTTGTTCTATGTCTCCTATTTGTTCTACGCTCTCTTGACCTGACTTGTCTATTATTTGTTGGGGCATCATCGTCTGTTCTTTCTTTGGCCAGATCATCAGTGTGTCTCTTTAGTGTTCTACTAGATCTGACTGAACTGCTGAAGAAGCTCTAACGGGTTTTTGTTCCTGAAACCCATAAAGTTGGCTTTTGTAGCCTTTCTTTGAAACAAAAGATATCTTGACTAATTTTCTTGTCTGTCTCTTTCTGCTTGATTTTTTTCTTAGTAATTGCAATTGAATATAAAATAAATTTTAATATTATAATCAGTATTTAAAGCATTCCTTAAATTTCAACGATTATATGTATTAGTTAATCATTTTTATATTAAAATACATTTTCTTACTTTTGGTAAGATCTTAAGATTTGTGGTCCAATTGCACGAGTTTTTTCATACCTCTTCATTATGATATGGTAATAATGTGTACACCTTTTTTTAATAACTTGAAGCGGTAAAAACATTTACAATGCAATGTTTCAGGTGCCTTTGGAAGGGTTTAGTGCTCTTCAAGGAATTTCGGGGTCCCAGAAGTTTCAGATACACAAAGCCTATGGAAGTCCTGATCACTTACCTTCTGCTCATACTTGGTATGTGTTTTTCCCCTTTGGTTTCAGTTGTAATGGATAATTTCAGTGGTGTGATTTAAAATGATCTAAAACTGAGCTTTGTTAATGCAGTTTCAATCAATTAGATTTGCCGGAGTATCCATCTAAACAACATTTGGAAGAGAGGTTACTGCTTGCAGTTCATGAGGGAAGTGAGGGTTTTGGATTTGGATGAGAAATTTGATCGGGGTGGGTACAAAATACAATGTATTACATTTTTAGGTTAGGAGCTATTTCAGAATAGAATCCAGTCGTACAGGGGATTTCAGTTTTTAAGTTCATATCATGTTAATATCTTGTACAGTCGTATTTTTGCAATGGGAAATGCCGTTGGCAGTTTTTTAATCACATAATCAACAAACCACTACCTCCTCATTTTCATACCAAAATTTTCAGGACTTCTCTTGCAGATTTAATTTTCCTATTACCATTTATAGTTATAAGACAAACAAAATTAGTGGTTTCATTCCCCAATAGTCCTTTTTCACTTGAAATTTCTCCTTTTACTCCACTCAGTGGATCTCATGCGTCTAATTTTTCTTCCTTGTTTCTCTCTTTAACCAAACAAATAAAATTTTACGTTAATTTATTACTCTCTATCTCACTCCATCCAAACACTTATTGTTACTGTCTAAAGAGGTTTTATAAGACAGTTTCTTCCTACGTTTTCATAAATTTCCTCTTCCACCTCCCTACAGAAAAAGGTTATGTTCTTCTTTCGAAAGCAAAAAATAACTTTCTGATTACTCAATACAGGAGTAAAATGTAAATTACAATAATTGAAGAAGGTTAAGAAAAATAAAATAGATTTTAGATTACCCTGTAGTTGTTTGTCTTCTATATTGCACAATTAAAATACTTTTTTACTATAAGTCATTTTTTACTTTTACATGATTTATAATTTTTTATTTATTTTCAGAAACAGTTTTCAAATTGTGCAATTTAAACAAAAAATATAGAATCCTTTTAGAGTTGCGGGGAAAAGTTTATGAAAATACGGGAAGAAATTGTCCTCACGTAGAAGAGAAGAGGTGAGAAAGAAAAACAAAGTAAAAAGTAAGCCCTTTATTCCCATACACCTATTTCTCAATTTGCGGATTTACGTTATTATGACTAGCGATGTCGCGTATTCACATTTTTTAATTTAAATAATATTTATTTTCAAAATATATAATTGTTAATTTAAAATAATTATTAAATAAAATAATTTTTAAAAACAAGAGTTTTTAAAATAACAGATTAAAATATATTATTTATAAAATAAATATTTTTTAAAATAATAATTGCAACACCCCTCTTTTCCAAACACAGAAGCCAAACCCCCCTCCCTCTCATTTTCTCTGCAAACTCAACTCTTCCCTCTGTCTCCCTCTCTCTGAATCCTTACTGCTATCTCACCACCCTTACTTTTAATCAGATTTTGGAGAGGAAGCCACACCTGAGCCTCCTGCTGCCTCCACTCATAGCCAATCTTCTCTTAGGTAAGTCTCTCTTGTGGTTTAAAGTTCAATTTCGAAATTCAACTCGAATTTCCTGCTTCCATTCAGAGCCTAACCATGTGTTCATCCTTTCTTTGTGGCTGGATGATGAATTCTTCTAGGTCGGACTGAGGAATTCTGCTCCCCTCTCCTAGGTTGTCTTCATCCAAACTTTAACTCGAATATAGGTAAGGGAAGCTGACTTTTCAACTAAATTTAATGTGAATTGTGTTCATGAGTGATTTAAGTGTGTGATTAGGCGTTTAATTGGTGTTTGAGACTGCTTGTGTGTGAAATTGGGTGGTGGATGATTTTGAGCAAGCGTGCATGTGAAGAACAGAGAGGATTTCCTGGTAGTTTCGCCCAGGCGAGCAGCTCTCGCCTGAGCGAAAATACCAGAAGATTACCTGTCACTGCGCGAAATCTTGCCTAGGCGAGCTGGAGTCGCCTGAGCGAGATAACTTCTCGTCTAGGCAAGCCAGTTTAGCCTGAGCGAGAGTTCGTCAAGGAATTTTAATTTGCCACTGTCTCGCCCAGGCGAGAGCAACTCGCCTAAGCGAGATAAACTCTCTAGCTTAGGCGAGACCCTCTAGCCTAAGCGAGATTCCCTGCAGAAGTTGGTTTTCTCATTGTTTCAATTACATGATGCTATATTGATTGCCTTAAGATGATACTGGTTGATCTTGTATGTGATCCTTATGCATGATAGACAGTGTGATGGAATTGAGTGTGAATCTGATATGAATGAGAATATGTTGGAGTTAGGATTTCAAGGGAAATTCTAAGGAAATGGTTTTAGTAAATGTAAGGGCATGAGGACTCGTATTGGTGGCATCCTGACACTCCTAGTAACCATTAAGACTTAAGTAGAGTATGATGGATTACGTCGGGGGGAGTAGCAGGAGGTCCTGGTCTATGAATCCGATCCGTCATAGAGGTGATGGGATTTACCTTGAGAGTGGTTGGGTGAATACCCCTTGTGCCT